>Ga0209793_1000396_pt1 | contig 54540 bp, 58 predicted proteins | sample EBPBio122009_DNA_FD_185863 | JGI IMG/M metagenome (GOLD analysis project Ga0209793, IMG submission 185863) | Wastewater treatment Type I Accumulibacter community from EBPR Bioreactor in Madison, WI, USA - Reactor 1_2/2/2009_ DNA (SPAdes) (version 2) | ecosystem: Engineered > Bioreactor > EBPR >... | reverse complement strand
CGCGGGCCGCTCTAAAGGCGATAAATCTTTCCCCCGAAGGGCACATTCGGTATTAGCACAAGTTTCCCTGAGTTATTCCGAACCTAAAGGCACGTTCCCACGTGTTACTCACCCGTCCGCCACTAACTCCGAAGAGTTCGTTCGACTTGCATGTGTTAGGCCTGCCGCCAGCGTTCGCTCTGAGCCAGGATCAAACTCTCAGGTTGAGTTGACTTCTGACCTAAGCATGACAGTCCGAAGACCGTCTGGCATTAGTTCTACGTATTCTTGACGAGATCCCACGTTCACCGATCCGAAGACCGGTTACATGGTATGTCTTTTCAAAAAGACCGCAGATGTCAGTGTCGATGATAACCTCTAGGGTTATCGCTAGGACACCGCCGCCTGCGTTTCTCTTTCCAGATCAACGATTTCAAAGACCTCAGGAACCGGAGGACCGGCCCCACCGTTTAGCGCCCGGTTGCGGCGGAGGCGGCGATGTAGTCGCCTCGGTTTTCCGTGTCAAGCGATCCTTCCGAAGAAGTTTCTCTTTTTCACGTCCCCGCCGGAGGCGAGGGAGGCGCTGTTTAGCGCCTCGATTTTCTGGGTCAAGTCGTTCTTTTAAAAAAGAACTTCGAGGTCCAGAACCGCCCCGAAGGGCGGCGGAGGCGGCTACCTAAAGAGGCGGCCTCTCCGTGTCAACCGGGTCTTTCGACCTTTCTGCGTTCACCGAAACCGAGGCTTCTTCAGACCGCAAAAAACCGCCGCAGGAAGCCGGAGGGGCTTCCCTCTGTTCGATTGGACGATTCGATTGAAGCGCGGAGACTAGTCGGAGGCGTTTTGAAAAGCAAGTGGCCGAAACCGTCTTTCTTTCCGTTGGAACCGTTGGAAACTGTCGTCTCCGCGGCCCCGCCGTCCCGCCCGTCTCCGAGCGAGGCGGCGGTATACGGAGGGCCTCCGAAGTCCGCAAGCGGCTTTTTCGTGGCGTTCCGATTTTTCTGGCGGACTCGCGATCCGCGAACGCTCTCAGCCCGCCGCTATATAGGTTCTGAGGCTTTCGGCCTCATGCGCGGCCTCGGCGATCTGGCATTTGACCACGTCGCCGATGGAGATGACGCCGGCCAGACGCTGGTCGCGCAGCACCGGCAGGTGGCGGATTCGGCGGTCGGTCATTCGCTCCATCAGAATCGCCACCGTCTCGGCCGGTTCGGCGAAGACCACCTGGCGGCTCATATAGTCTGCGGCGGCGCGCCCCAGGGCGGCCTGGCCGTCCTGGGCCACGGCCCGAACCACGTCGCGCTCGGACAGAACACCCACGACTCGGTCGCCCTCACAGACCATCAGGGCGCCGACTCGACGCGAATCCAGTTCACGGCACGCTTCGGCCAGGGGGGTGTCGGGGGCGATGGCGAAGACGGTCTCGCCCTTGGATTTCAGGATCTCGGCCACCAGCATGGGCGCACTCCCTTATATAGAGAGCGGCCACGGTCTCGGCCGCTTCAGTCGGCAGGGTCGCCCAAGCGCGCCTTCGAATCAAATGCCGGGTTCGTGTTCCCGAACCAGCGCGCCAAAGGACCGATCGCCAGCACCCCGACCAGATAGCCGAAGGCATGGGCCTCCCAGGCGATGCGGGCGCCGGTCACACCGGGCGCCAGGCCGATCAGCCCGGTGACCAGATTGACGGCCATCCAGGCCAAGCTGATCTGAATCAGCCGAGGATCGGTCAGGGGCAGCACCCGCCCCTTGCCGCCCATCAGCCGCATGGCCGCGCCGATCAGGCCGAACACCGCCCCCGAGGCCCCGACCAGGGCGGCGGTCGACCCCCAGTGGACCAGGCCGTAGCCGAGGGCCGACAACACCCCCGCCCCTATATAGAGAGCGAAGAACGCCAGAACGCCGCGCGCACCGGTCAATATCCGCGCCACCGGCGCGCCGAACACCACGGCTCCGACGGCGTTCATCAGGGCGTGCGTCCAGCCGCCGTGCAGCAGCATGGAGGTGAACAGCCCCCCGAACCGGCCCTCGGCCAGATCCGCCGGCGAAAAGGCCCAGGCCGCGCCGCCGTCCGGCAGCCGCTGCTGGAAAAAGAACAGCACCGGCATCGACGCCCCGACCAACAGCGCCAGGATCGGCGCGTTGAACACCGGCTCGCGCGCGGGCGGCGTTTCGAATCGGGGATCGGTCCAGGGCATGCCCTTCAGATGCGGACAGGCCTGCCGCACATCAAGCGCTTCTTAATAACCATGAATCAAAGTGCGCCATGGCCGTTCCCTGCGGCCCTGTGACTCGGAGTGCGCGAAGCCATGACGCCGACCCCGAAAGGCCTGATTTCATTGACCGCGCTTGCCGCGATCGCCCTGCCCTGCGCGGCCTCGGCCCAATCGTACGGGTCTGGCGGCGCGGCCCAGTTCCAGGCGGGCTACGGCGGCGCGCGCTACACCACGGCCCGGCCGGTGACCGGATCGACCCGCGACGCCAACGGCAACCGTCTGATCGTCGACGGCCTGATCCAGACCGGCGCCTCCAGCTATTCCAGCAGTTCGGGCGGGGTCGCCACGGCCTATTCCGGCGCGGGCGGCCAAAACAACGGCCAGACCCAGATCGGCGGCGCGAGCGCCATCGGCAACAGCCTGAACGTCGTGGTCCAGGGCAACAACAACACGGTCATCGTGAACTCGAACCAGACCAACACCGGCAATGTCACCGCCGGAACGGCGCTGAACGGCACGCTGAGGCTTCAATGATCGTTCGCCCGTTCAAGCTCGGCGCGGCCCTGTCGGCCCTGGCCCTGTTGTCAGGCTGCGTCAGCACGTCCGCGGGGTCCAACGGCCTGTACGCCAGCCCGATCGGCAACGCGCCGGTGACGGCCAATCCGACACCCTATTCGACGGCCCTGTATTGCCTGGCCGACTACGCCCGCCGCTACAACCTGCCCTCGCCGCGCATCGCCGTGGCCCGGATCAGCGACTACACCGGCACGGTTTCGGCCGACGGCGGACGCCAAGTCACCGGCGGCGCCTCGCTGATGGCCATGTCGGCCCTGGGCAAGGCGGGCGCCAGCATGGTCGAGCGCTACGACACCTCGGTGTCGGAGCTGGAGCTGCGCTACGCCAACAACAAGCTGATCGGCGATCCGGGCGCGGGCGGGGCGGAAGACAATCAGTACCGCCGCATCCTGGCGGGCCAGGTGCCGGGTTCGGACTTCTACATCGCCGGCGGCATCACCGAGGTGAACTACAACATCCGCTCGGCCGGGTTCGACGCCGGCATGGGCGAGGTCGATACGAATCGCGGCGGTTCGGGCGTCATCGCGGGCAAGGTGTTCGTGATGAACGTGGCGATCGACCTGCGCCTGGTCCAGACGACCACGCTCGAGGTCGTCGATGTCATCTCCTATCAAAAGCAGATCATCGGCCGCGAGGTTTCGGCCGGCGTGTTCGACTTCCTGAACGGCAACGTCTTCGACGTCTCGGCGGGTTCGGGCGGGTTCGAGCCGATTCAACTGGCCGTGCGGTCGGTCATCGAGCGGGCGACCATCGAATTCATGGCCAACCTGTATGGCGCGCCGGGACCCGAAATCTGCCTCGACACCCGCAACGAGCTTCTGCGTGACACCACCACGGGGGCGACCGGCGGCTACTATCCGGCCTATCCCAACACGGAAACCAACAATGGCCAGACCCGCGCCGACCCGTCTCGCTGGCATGATCGTCGCGACGGCGATGTGCGCCGCAGCCGCTACTGAGGCCGCCGCACAGACGCCGCCCGGCTCCATCGTCCTGAACAACCAGCTTCAACTGGGCGATGTCGTCGCGGGCGAAACCCTGAACGTCGTCGACGTCGAGGAACAGGTCACCGTCGCCAACGCGGCCCAGGGCAACAGCCTGTCCGGCTCGGTCCAGAACGATTCCCTGGCCCTGTCGTCGACCCAGACCATGCGCGGCGATGCGCGGGCGACCACGACCATGACCCTGGGCGGCGACACCGTGGGCGTGGTCAACGCCACGACCCAGGCGCGCGGCAACTATCTGGCGGCGGGCGCCTATGGCGCCGACCTGACCCTGAACGCCGGTCAGACGGTCGATGAGGTCGAGATCAGCGCCGCCACCACCGTCACGGGCCAGAGCGCGCGCCTTTTGGGCGGCGCCTATGTGCAGTCGGCGGCCATCGCCAACACCGTCGCCGTCGGCGGCGAGGGCGCGACGATCCAGGGGACGATCGATCAAAGCTCGGCCGCCACGGTGCGCGCCTCCAACTTCCTGGGCAGCCAGTACATTCCGGCCGAGGCCGACTTCTCCAGCCAGGCCATCGCCAACGCCGTGGCCGTGAACAGCGACCAGGCCTCGAACCAGAACCTGACCGTGCGCCAGCGCTCGCGCGGCGAGATCGTGGAGGCGGCGACCAGCGCCAACGCCGCCAACGCCTGGGACCTGGCCGGACGCGCCAACGCCGCCGCCAACCAGGCCGTCTTCGCCAACCAGGGCGGCGCCCTGATCACCGCCACGGACCAGGCCAACGCCGGTCGGGTGCGCGCCGCGACCGTCGTCACCGCCTATGATTTCGGTTCGGCCACGGCCCAGGCGCGCGGCGTCGGCAACGAGGTCTCGGCCGGCAACAACGACATCTATCTGGAGATCGACAATCTCCAACTGAACAACGGCCAGATCGACGCCAGCGCCGCCTTCTCGGGCGGCACGGGCTATGACGCCTATGTCGGCGCAGACGCCGTGGGCAATTCGGTCACCGGCTACGCCTGCTCGCAGTGCGAAGGTTATATCGACGCCCGCAACACCCAGACCAATACGGCCAACATCACCGCCACGACCACGGTGACGACCCAAGGCTCCAGCCGCGCCGTGATCGCGGGCGCCAACGCCGTGGGCAACGCGGCGACCTTCTATGTCTCCCGGCCCGCAGATTAACTTCCGTTAACTTGCGCATCTGTTCGGTGTCACCTACGGGTGACACGGGGCGTCGTGATCTCGTCGAGGTCCCATGTCGATCATGGAGACTCTCGATGCGTTCCGCTCGCCGCCTGCTACTCGTCGCCGCCTCTGGTCTGGCCCTGACGGCCGCCGCCCTGCCCGCCCTGGCCCAGACCGCGCCGTCCGCGCCCTGGCCGCAAGCCTCCAGCGACATTCCGGCCGACGCCAATGTGCGTTTCGGCCAACTGCCCAACGGCATGCGTTACGCCCTGCTGCACAACGCCACCCCGCCCGGCCAGGCCTCGTTCCGACTGCGCATCGCCGCAGGCGGCCTGATGGAGCAGGATGACCAGAAGGGCCTGGCCCACTTCACCGAGCACATGGTCTTCAACGGCACGGACGACATTCCCGAGACCGAGCTGCTGCGCATTCTGGAACGCCTGGGTCTGGCCTTCGGCGCCGACACCAACGCCACCACCAGCCTGGAACAGACCTTCTATATGCTGGAGCTGCCGCGCACCGACGACGAGACGGTGGACGCCAGCCTGCACATCATGCGCGAGATGATGTCCGACGCCCTGATGGAGACGGCCGCCATCGACAATGAGCGCGGCGTCATCGTCGGCGAGAATCGCACCCGCGACACGCCGGGCCGCCGCTCGGCCGTGGCCCAGTTGAGCCTGCTGGCCGAGGGCCAACTAGTCTCGCGCCGCCTGCCTGACGGCAGCACCACCATCGTCGAAACCGCTCCGGCCCAGCGATTCGTGGACTTCTATCGCAACTACTACCGGCCCGAGCGTGCGACCTTCATCGCCGTGGGCGACTTCGACCTGGATCAGATGGAGGCCAAGGTCCGCACCGCGTTCGAGAGCTGGCAAGGCGTCGGCCCGGCGGGCGGCGAACCCGATCTGGGCCAGGTCGCGGCGCGTCAGCCCGAGACCAAGATCCTGCTGGAGCCGGGCATCCAGTCCAGCATCCAGTTGAATTGGGTCAAGAACCCCGACCTGGACGCCGACACCGCCGCCGAACGTGGCGAGGATACGCTGAAGGCCCTGGGCCTGGCGGTCCTGAACCGCCGCCTGGGTGAGATCGCGCGTGGCGACAATCCGCCCTTCCTGGGCGCGGGCGGATCGATGGGCGACATCTTCGACAGCGTCGGCGTCGGCACCATCGCGGCCGCCTTCAATCCTGGCGGCTGGAAGCGCGCGCTGGAGACGATGGAGCAGGAGCAGCGACGCCTGATCCAGTTCGGCGTCACCGAAGCCGAGCTGCAACGCGAGATCACCGACACCCGCACGGCCCTGACCAACGCCGTCGCCGCCGCCGCCACCCGTTCGACCCCGGCCCTGGCCAACGGTCTGGTCGGCGCGACCAACGCCCGCCGCGTCTTCTCCAGCCCGGCGACCAATCTGGAGCTGTTCGAGAACGCCGTGCGCGGCGTGACGGCGGATCAGGTCAACGCCGCCGTCCGCCAGGTGTTCGAGGGCCAGGGACCGGTCATGCTGGTCGTCACCCCGGTCGAGATCGAGGGCGGCGAGGCCGCCGTCACCGCCGCCTTGCAGGCTTCGCGTCAGACGCCCGTCACCGCTCGCGCCGACGAGGCGGCGATGCAATGGCCTTACACCGACTTCGGCGCGCCTGGCGTTCCGTCCGGCCGCACCGAGGCCGCAGACCTGGGCGTGACCATGGTCACCTTCCCCAACGGCGTGCGCCTGACCGTCAAGCCGACCGATTTCCGCGACGAACAGGTTCTGGTCAGCGTGCGCACCGGCATCGGCGACCTGTCGCAGCCGACGGATCGGGTTACGGCCTCCAACATGGTCGAAAGCGTGCTGACCGCCGGCGGCCTGGGCAGTCTGACGCTCGATCAGTTGAACCGCGTGCTCACTGGCCGCACCTACAGCGTCAACGGCGGCATGGGGACGGACTCCTTCCAATATTCGGGCGCGACCAAGCCCGAGGATCTGCAACTGCAGATGCAGGTCATGGCGGCCTATATGACCGATCCGGGCCTGCGCGCCGCTCCGTTCGAGCAGGCCAAGTCGGCCTGGCCCCAGCAATTGGCGCAGCTCATGGCCACCCCTGGCGGCGCCTTCGCGCTTCAGGCGCCGGTGCTGTTGGCCGGCGGCGACCAGCGCGCCGCGGCGCCCACGGCGGAACAGGCCGCGGCCTTCACCCTCGACGAGGTCCGAAACATCGTGAAGACCGGCCTGGCCACGGGTCCGATCGACATCGTCATGGTCGGCGACGTCACCGTGGACGACGCGATTCGCACGGTCGCCTCGACCTTCGGCGCCCTGCCCGCCCGCGGCCCGGCCCAGACGCCGTCCGCCGGGGCCGATCAGCGCCGCTTCCCGGCGCCGACCGCCGCGCCGGTGCGCCTGACCCACAACGGTCAGGCCGAACAGGCCCTGGGCTATGTCGCCTGGCCGACGGTCGATTCGATCGGCGACCGCACCGAGGCGCGCCAGATCGGCGTGTTGTCGGCCGTGTTGCAGTTGCGCCTAAACGACGTGATCCGGGAACAGTTGGCGATCGCCTATTCGCCGCGCGCCAGCAACAGCTCCTCGGACGTCTTCCCCGGCTACGGCAGCATCTCGGCGGGCGCCGAGGTCAAGCCCACGGATCTGCCGCGCTTCTACGAAAACCTCGATAAGATCGTCGCCGACCTGCGCGACAATCCGATCTCGGAAGACGAACTGACGCGCGCCCGGCGCCCGATGGTCGAATCGCTGAGCCGCAGCCGCAACGACAACGGCTACTGGCTCGGCCAGCTTCAGGACGCCCAGGAGAAGCCGACCTCGCTGGACGAGATCCGCCACCATATCGCGGACCTGGAATCGGTCACTCCGGCCGATATCCAGCGCATGGCCCAGGCCTATCTGCGGCCGGATCGCGCCTGGCGGGCCGAAGTGGTCTCGACCAACGCTCCGGCGCAGTAAGGCGGATAAAAAAGGCCCCGGCTCGCATACGGGCCGGGGCCAGTTCGTCAGGATCGTCGACGGAGGATCGACGCTCCAACCCTAGATCGCGGCGGCTGACGCGCGGCTGAACAGCCGGTTCAGAACACCCGGCCGCCGACGCCGCCGTCCAGCATGATCGATGCGCCCGAAATCGCCAGTCCGGCCTGCTCGACCACCTCTTCGCGGTACTCGGTGTATTCCTCTTCGCGGATCATGGTCAGGATCTTGATCCCCGCCCCATAGCGCCGCAGCAGCGAGCGTTCGTTGCAGTCGCGTTCCTGTTTCTGGGTCCGGCATTCGACCATGCCGCCGCGACCGTGCCACAGGGCCTCGCCCTTGCGGCAGGCCAGGGTCTGGCCGTGATCGAAGCTGATCTCGCCGTTATAGTCGGCGAAGGTCGCCTGCAGCCAGGTTCCGGCGATGCAGCGGTACAGTTCGCCGTCATAGTCGCCATCGACGTCGCGATCCGGGCGGACCTGTGAGGCGGGGTGCGGGCGGCTGCGGTCGTCGATGCAGACGGCCTGGATGACCACCCGCTTTTCAAAGCGACGCATCGACACGAACGGCACGCGCACCGTCTGGCGCACGCGCGCGCCCTCGACGTTCAGACCCTGGATCGTCGTCGGATAGGGCTGTTCCACATTGACGTAGGCCGAGCCGCCGCCGGTGACATAGACCGTGCCGCCGGCGCGGGCGTTGATCGCCGCCCTGGCCCCGGCATTGGCGTTGGAGTTCGCATTGACGTTGATGTTGACGTTGACGTTGCCGCCGCCCGAGCCGCAGCACGGCGGCTGAGGCGGCGTCTCGCAGCACGGATTCGGCGGCGGAGGGGGCGGAGGCGGAGGGGGCGGCGGCTCGCAGCATGTCGGCGGCGGCGGCGGCGGACAGCCGGTCGGCGCGCACAGCGCCGACGCCTCGTCGGCGAAGGCCGTCAGGGCGATGAACCCCACGATCGCCGGAAGCCAGGTCTTGATGCGCAGCCGCATGGGCCGACCCTCCACAGAAGTCGTCAGCCTGACATCTGACCGGCAAACCGTTGCGTTTCCGTTTCCGCGCCGCCCGGCGCGGCCCTTGCGACGATACGGTCGGAGGGACCGATGATGTTCCATCACGGCACACAGACGCTGATCGACGCATGGAGCCTGCTGCCGGATTCGCAGCGCATCCCGTCGCGCCTGTCGATCGATCCCGCCGCCTTCGGACCCCTGCTGCCGCAGGTGTTCGTGGCGGACCGCACCGGCGAGGGGGCGCGGGTGCGGTTCGCCGGCGGCTGGGTCGAGGCCTTCCACGGCCGCCCCATGTTCGGCCAGGCCTGGCTGGACCTGTGGCGGCCCGACAGTCGCGCTCTGGTCGTCTCGGCCGTCGTCCAGGCCTTTCGCGAGGCCCGCCCCGTGGCCCTGGTGGCTGAGGCGCGCGGCGAAGGGCTGGAGATCGCCTTCGCCCCCTTGCGCGGGCCGGACGGCAATCCCGACCGTCTTCTGGGCCTGTATCAGCCGATCACGCCCCTGGGCCGCGATCTGAAAGGCGTCGCCGCGATGAACGCCCGCGTCTCGATCGGCGTCGGCGAATGCCGCCGCGCGCCGCTGGTCCTGGCCTGTCGCGACGGACGGCGCGTGGCCTAGGTCGGCGTCAGCCCCGCCGCATAGCGTTTCCAGTTCTGGACATAGTGTTCGGCCGAGGCCTTCAGCGCCTCGATCTGGCCCGGCTCCAGCTCGCGCACCACCTTGCCGGGCTGGCCCATGACCAGGCTGTTGTCGGGGATGACCTTGCCCTCGGTGATCAGGGCGCCGGCGCCGATCAGGCAGTTCTTTCCGATCCTGGCCCGGCCCAGGATGACCGCGCCGATGCCGATCAGACAGTTGTCGCCGATCTCGCAGCTATGCAGCATGGCCATGTGGCCCACGGTCACCCCGCGCCCGATGGTCAGCGGTTCCCCGGGGTCCGAATGCAGGACGCTGCCGTCCTGGATATTGGTGTCGGCGCCGATGGTGATGGGGTCGTTGTCGCCCCGGACCACCGTTCCGAACCAGACGCTGGCGCCCGGATGAAGAATCACGTCTCCTATGACGGTCGCGTTCGGCGCGATCCAGTATTCGCCTTCCGCCGGTAGCCGCGGTTGCTTGTCGCCGAGCGAATAAACATTCATCAGAACACCGCCAAATCCAAGAAATACGGGGGCTTTAAGCTCTCGTAAACCACGTTAGCATGAAACTGTAAGTGCGATTCGAGGCGGTGATTTCCGCCCCGTTTCCGAAGCCGGATCAAGCCCGATCCGGTCAAGCCACGGAGAACGCGCGTGCTGCGTTCCGGTCGGCGGGGCGTCCCGCTGAGCATTGAACCCGCAGACGACCCCGGCGGTCGTGACGCGCGCTCCCTCCGCTCCACCCTCGTTCGAGGCGATGCCGTTCCGGCGTCGCCTTTTTTCATGCCCTGGAGGCGTCCATGACCAAGCGTGCGGCACTCAAGCGTCAGGCCCGTGAGTTCGGTGTTCTCGACACCAAACAGTTCATCGAGGACTCCAAGGTCCGGCAGATGCCGCGCCACGCCGGCTGGTCGCCCTATCCGTCGAATGACGAGCGGGACCAGGGCTATCTGAAGACGCTGAAGCCCAAGTCTGACGGCCAGGCCGAGCTGATGACGGCGATGGATGAATACAATCTGGTCATGGCCCTGGGACCGGCGGGCACGGGCAAGACCTATCTGGCGGTCGCCAAGGCGGTCGAGGCGCTGGAGGCCGGCAAGGTCGGCCGCATCGTGTTGAGCCGCCCGGCGGTCGAGGCGGGCGAATCGATCGGCTTTTTGCCCGGCGACATGGAGGACAAGCTGGCCCCCTATCTGCGGCCGCTCTACGACGCCCTGTCGGATCGGCTGTCGATGAAGCGGGTCAAGGCGCTGATGGCCGAGGGGCTGATCGAGATCGCGCCGATCGGCTATATGCGCGGCCGCACCCTGAACAACGCCTTCATCGTCGTCGATGAGGCCCAGAACTGCACCTATGTGCAGTTGAAGATGCTGCTGACGCGGCTGGGCTGGCATTCGACCATGGTGGTCACGGGCGATCCGCATCAGTCGGACCTTCTGCCGGGCGTGTCGGGCCTGTCGGACATCTCCGAGCGGCTGGAGCAGGTGCCGGACATCGCCGTCGTCCGCCTGGCCGAACGCGACATCGTGCGCCATCCCTTGGTCGCCTCGATGATCGGCGTGCTGTGAAGGCTTGCCGCGCACCAGCCAACCGCGCATATGTATCATCAATGTCGATACATGGAGGCCGATGTGCGGGTTCAGGTCAAGAAATGGGGCAATAGCGCCTCGATCAGGATCCCGGCGGCCGTCATGGCCGCCGCGGATCTGCGCATCGACCAGGCCGTCGATGTGCGTGAGGAGAACGGCCGTATCCTGATCGAGCCGGTTTCGCCGCCGTCGTTCGATCTCGACGCCCTGATCGCCCAGATGCGGCCGGAGACGTTTCATGACGAAGCGGACCTGGGACCTCCTGTCGGGGACGAAGCCTGGTGAGCCGGGCCTATACGCCGGACCTGGGCGATATCGTCTGGCTGCAGTTCGATCCCCAGGCCGGTCATGAACAGGCGGGTCACCGCCCTGCCCTGGTCCTGTCGCCCGCACGATACAACGCCGCGCGAGGCATGATGATCGCCTGTCCCATGACCTCGCGGATCAAGGGATATCCGTTCGAGGTGATCGTGGAACGCGATCCTGACAGCGCCGTCCTGGCCGATCAGATCAAGAGCCTGGACTGGCGGGCGCGACGCGCAGCCTTCAAGGCCCGTGCGTCTCAAGCCGTCATGGACGAAGTCCGGGCCAAGATTCGCGCCTTGCTGGTGTTTTGACCCGACGGTCACCTCAGACCACGTCCTGAAGACGCGCGGGGCTGTCGGCGGGAACGTCGGCGGCCTTTGGCGTTTCGGGCGGCTTGGGGCGTGCGCCCATGCGGTCGACCAGGGCGAAGACAAACGGGTGCAGCGAGATCGACAACAGGGCGCCGGCCAGGATCAGGTCGCGCGTCTCGGCCCGCATGGCGCCTTCGGACATCGACAGGGCGGCCAGGATGAAGCTGAACTCGCCGATCTGGGCCAGGCTGGCGGCGACGGTCAGGCCGGTGGCCTTGTCCAGCCGGAATCCGCCGGTGATGGCCAGTGCCGCCAGCGACTTGCCGACGATGATGATCAGCAGCACGCCCAACACGGCCAGCGGCTTGTTCACCAGGATCATCGGGTCGAACAGCATGCCGACCGAGACGAAGAACAGCACGGCGAAGGCGTCGCGCAGCGGCAGCGACCGCTCAGCCGCATTATGGCCCAGCGGCGAACCGTTCAGCACCAGCCCCGCCAGGAAGGCGCCCAGGGCGAAGGAATGGAACAGGGCGTAGGCGATCCAGGCGATGCCCAGGGCGATGGCCAGGACGCCCAGGGTGAACAGTTCGCGTGAGCGGGTGTGGGCGATGCGCACCAGCACCCACGGCAACACCCGCCCGCCGACCACCAGCATGGCGGCGACGAAGGCGGCGACCTTGACCAGGGTCCAGCCGATGCTGCCCACGAGAGCCGTCGCGTTCACCGTCTCGCCCGGCTGGGTCAGGATCATGGGCAGCATGACCAGGGCGATGACGATCACCAGATCCTCGACGATCAGCCAGCCCACGGCGATGCGCCCGACCTCGCCCTTGTTCTGCTTGCGCTCCTCCAGCGCCCGCATCAGCACGACAGTGGAGGCGACCGACAAAGAGAAGCCCAGCAGCACCGCCTCGACATCGCCCATGCCCAGCAGGAACCGGCCCAGCAGCCAGCCCATGCCGGTCGCCGCCAGAATCTGGGCCAAGGCGCCGGGCACGGCGACCTTCCTGACCTGCATCAGGTCCTTGGGCGAGAAATGCAGGCCGACCCCGAACATCAGCAGGATGACGCCGATCTCGGCCAACTGGGGCGCCAGTTCGGTGTCGGCCACGAAGCCCGCCGTATGCGGGCCGACCGCCACTCCCGCCAACAGATATCCGACCAGGGGCGACAGCTTCAGCCGGTTGGCGGTCATGCCGAACACGAAGGCCAGGACGAAACCGCCCACCAGGGTCAGGATCAGGCTGTCGGCATGCGGCATCGGCGCTCCATGTCGGCGAACGGACGGATCGGGGGTTCACCCTCTAGATGGCGGCTGAGAACCGATACGGCAAGGCGGGGCGCGGATTGATCGCGGGAACTCTTCCTTCTCCCCCGAGGGGAGAAGGGCGTCGGCTCCGTTCCCACGCTTTCGCTGCGAGGGCTGAGGACTGGGGCGTATAGGTTTGACGGTCAGGCGCGCGACGTGATCGACCCGCGAGAAAAAAGCGCGTCTATCGAGTCTATCGAGTCTAAATTCCGTGCGCCTCAGGCTCGGGCGGCGCCGGCGGCGACATCCACCCCCAGGGCCGACAAGGCGGCGGCGGCGATCTGGTCCGCGTTCAGCCCGGCCTGTTGGTACATGGCGAAGGGGCTGTCCTGGTCCTGGAAGACGTCGGGCAGGTGCAGGGTGCGGATCTTCAACCCCGCGTCCAGCGCGCCCTTTTCCGCCAGAAGCTGGAGCACGAAGGCGCCGAAACCGCCCATGGCCCCCTCCTCCACCGTGATCAGAGCCTCGTGTTCGCGGGCCAGGCGCAGGATCAGGTCGGCGTCCAGCGGCTTGGCGAAGCGGGCGTCGGCGACGGTGGCCGAAACGCCGCGCGCGGCCAGGGCGTCAGCGGCCTTCAGCGATTCCTGAAGGCGGGTGCCCAGCGACAGGATGGCGACGGCCGTGCCTTCGCGCACGATGCGGCCCCGGCCGATCTCCAGCGGGGCGGACAGTTCGGGGATGTCCAGGCCGACGCCGTCGCCGCGCGGATAACGGAAGGCCGAGGGACGGTCGTCGATCTCGCAGGCCGTGGCGATCATGGCGGCCAGCTCGGCCTCGTCGGCGGCGGCCATCAGCACCATGTGCGGCAGCGCGCCCATATAGCCGATGTCGAACGACCCCGCGTGGGTGGCGCCGTCGGCCCCGACCAGACCGGCGCGGTCCATGGCGAAGCGCACCGGCAGCTTCTGGATGGCCACATCGTGGACGACCTGGTCGTAACCGCGCTGAAGGAAGGTCGAATAGATGGCGCAGAACGGCTTCATGCCGTCGGCGGCCAGACCGGCGGCGAAGGTGACCGCGTGCTGTTCGGCGATGCCGACGTCATAGGTGCGCTCGGGGAAGGCCTGACCGAACAGGTCCAGCCCGGTGCCCGACGGCATGGCGGCGGTGATGGCGACGACCGTGGGATCGATCTTGGCCCGCTTGATCAGCTCGGTCCCGAAGACCTTGGTGTAGCTGGGGGCGTTGGAGACGGCCTTGGACTGCTTGCCCGAGACGACGTCGAACTTGACCACCGCGTGCAGTTTGTCGGCGCTGGATTCGGCCGGGGCGTAACCCTTGCCCTTCTGGGTCACGACATGGACCAGCACCGGCCGGTCGTCGATGGCCGCGGCCTTCTTCAGGATGGGCACCAGATTGTCCATGTCGTGCCCGTCGATGGGACCGACATAGTAGAAGCCCAGCTCTTCGAAGAAGGTGCCGCCGGTGACCATGCCGCGCGCATATTCCTCGGCCTTGCGGGCCGCGTCGCGGAAGGGGCGCGGCAGGTGCTCGGCGACCGACTTGCCCAGTCGGCGCATCGAGCGGTAGGCGCCGCCCGACACCAGGCCGGCCAGATAGGCGCTCATGCCGCCGACCGGCGGGGCGATCGACATGTCGTTGTCGTTCAGCACGACCATCAACTGGCCGCTGGTGGCCTCGACGGCGTTGTTCATCGCCTCATAGGCCATGCCCGCCGACATGGAGCCGTCTCCGATGACGGCCACGACCTTGTTCTTGGCGTCCTTCTGGTCGCGGGCGGCGGCGAAGCCGAGCGCGGCGCTGATGGAGGTCGAGGCGTGGGCCGCGCCGAAGGGGTCGTATTCGCTCTCGGCCCGCTTGGTGAAGCCCGACAGACCGCCGCCCTGACGCAGGGTGCGGATGCGGTCGCGGCGGCCGGTCAGGATCTTGTGCGGATAGCACTGATGGCCGACGTCCCAGATCAGGATGTCCCTGGGGGTCTCGAACACATGGTGCAGGGCCACGGTCAGTTCGACCACGCCCAGGCCCGCGCCCAGGTGGCCGCCGGTCTGGCTGACCGCGTCGATGGTCTCGACCCGCACCTCGTCGGCCAGTTGGCGCAACTGGGCCAGGTCGAACCCGCGCGTGTCGGCGGGAATGTTGACGGTGTCGAGCAGGGGCGTGTCGGGCATGGATGCCAGTACCTTGGCGAGCGTCAGAGAGACAACACCCGGAAAGAGCGGATGTTCAACCTCAGGCGCGGCGGCTTAGCACGAAATCCACGCTGGCCTTGAGGATTTCGGCGTCGGGACCGAAGACATCGAGGTGGGCGCGGGCCTGGTCGGCCAGATGCGCGACGCGGCTTCGCGCCTGATCGACGCCCAACAGGGTGACGAAATTGGTCTTGCCCCGGGCCGCGTCCTTGCCGCCCGCGGCCTTGCCCATCTCCTCGGCCGAACCTTCGGCGTCCAGCAGGTCGTCGACGATCTGATAGGCCAGGCCGATGTCGTGGGCGAAGCTGATCAGGGCGTGACGGTGCGTCTCGCGGGCGTCGGCGATGATCAGCGGGATCTCGAAGGCGTAGGCGAACAGGGCGCCGGTCTTGAGCCGCTGCATCCGGGCCACGCCGCCCAAGTCGTCGCGCACGCCCAGAAGGTCGATCATCTGGCCCCCGGCCATGCCGCGCGCGCCCGACGCCATCGACAGACGCGCCGCCAGTTCGCAGCGGACGGCCGGGCTGTCGTGGGTGTCTTCGTGCAGTAGGATGTCGAAGGCCGCGGTCTGGAGCGCATCGCCGGCCAGGACGGCCGTCGCCTCGTCATAGGCGCGGTGCAGGGTCGGGCGGCCGCGACGCACATCGTCGTCGTCCATGCACGGCAGGTCGTCATGGACCAGGGAATAGGCGTGGACGCATTCCAAGGCGCAGGCGGCGCGCAGCACCGGCCGTTCCTCCAGATCGAACAGACGGGCGGATTCCAGGGCGAAGAAGGGCCGCAGCCGCTTGCCGGGTCCCAGGGCGGCGTAACGCATGGCCTCGGTCAGGCGCGATTCCGGCCCGTCGGCGCGAGGCAGCAGTTCGTCCAGCGCCACGGTGATCAGGTCGGCGACCTCGGCCACGCGGTCGATGACGGCCTGTTCGGGCGAATTCGCGGCCCAGGCATGAGACGGCGGGTGGGTCAGAACAGCCTCCCGCCCACGACGGCGTCGCGATCCACGCCGACCAGCACCACTTCGCCGTCCGCGTCGGGGAAGCCCAGGGTCAGGACCTCGGACATGAAGGGTCCGATCTGGCGCGGCGGGAAGTTGACCACGGCGGCGACCATGCGGCCTTGCAACTGGTCGATCGTATAGTGGCGGGTGATCTGGGCCGAGGATTTCTTGACGCCGATGTCCGGGCCGAAGTCGATGGTCAGTTTGTAGGCGGGCTTGCGCGCCTCGGGGAACGGCTCGGCCTTGACCACGCGGCCCAGGCGGACATCGACCTTCAGGAAGTCGTCAAAAGCGATCTGAGGCGCGGGCGCGGGCATCAGCCGAACTCGGCCGGTTCGGCGCCCTTGGCCTGGCCGTCGGGACCGACGACGATCTTTTCGACCCGCAACTGGGCGTCTTTCAGGCGGGCCTCGCAATGGGCCTTAAGCGCCGCGCCCTGTTCATACAGGCTGATCGATTCCTCCAGCGGGGCCTGGCCGGACTCCAGCCGCTGGACGATGCCCTCAAGGCGGGCCAGGGCGTCCTCGAAACTGAGGTCGGCGGGGAGGGTTTTGGCGGCGTCGGTCATGGCGCGCGACCCTAGAGGGGTGATGCCCAGGCTTCAACGGTGGAGAACCATCACAGTCCGCTCTTCCCCGCGAAAGCGGGGACCCAGTGAGAGCGACGTGCCACAGCCCTAGATCAAGGCCTGTGAGCGACACATCCAACCGATTATCCAAAGGACTGGGTCCCCGCTTTCGCGGGGATGAGCGGGATCAAGGGAGACGCCGCGCGTCGCGGATCTCGATCTTCGGCTCCAGCATCTGGCCGACCATGACGCCTTCGCCTGCCGTCGGCGAGCGGGGCGAGGCCAGGATGGCGCGCACCGCCTCCATGCCCTGGACCACCCGGCCGAAGGCGGCGAATCCGGGGTCCGTCGCGCTGGCGTCCAGCGAACCCAGGTTGTCGCCGACGATGATGAAGAAGTCGCCGGTGGCCGTGCCCGGCTCGAACCGGGCCATGGAGATGACGCCGTCGGTGTGACGCAGGCCCGTCTGGCTGGTCGGCTCGTGCGGTATGCCTGGCAGGACGCGATCCGAGGCGCCGCTGGGTCCGCCCTGGATCAGGCCCCCGACGGCGCCCAGGTTCATGGCGCGATAGAAGCTGGTCCCGTCCAGACGGTCTTCATCGACGTAACGCAGGAAGTTGGCGACGGTGATCGGCGCGCGCGGGTCCAGTTCGATGACGATGGTTCCGGCCGAGGTGTCCAGCGCCACGCGGGTCGGCGCGGGCGCCGCATCCTGGGCCGCCGCGGGCGCGGCCGTCAGCATCAAGGCGAAAAGAGCGAACAGCGAACGGCGGATCATCGCGCGTCTCCGACGACGGTTCAGCGCTTCTCGTAGCGGCGCTGGGACCAGTATTTGAAGCCCTGGTTCTGAACCAGGCGCCAGCCGGCGGCCTTCAGACACCGGCCGACCATGTGGTTGAAATAGCCGTGGGCCAGCACCAGCACGTCCTGGCCCGTGGCGGCGCGGGCGATCAGGGCCTGGGCCGCCTGTTCGGCGCGCACCTCGGCCTCGGCGCGGGTCTCTTCCTGATGGTGGCGGTCGGACAGGTGCCACCAGCAGCGGGCCACCACGCCCCACCAGCGCGGCGACAGCTTGATCCAGTCGGGCAGATGCGGCGGCGGCAGGGGCGCCTCGATGAACAGAGCGTCGACCATGACCTCGCGTCCGGCCGAGACGGCGGCGGCGGTCTCCACCGCGCGCGGCCGCGACGAGGCGTAGATGGCCCCCGCGCCGGCGGCGGCGTCGATCAGGGCGACCGGCGGGGTCTGGCCGGCGCGCAGGCCGCCGACCTCATACTGACCCCACCATTCCCGGTACCGGGCGGCGCTGATCAGGCATTTGCGCGACAGGGCCGGCTCGCCATGGCGGGCCAGGATGACTGCGCCCGGACGCACCGCCTCGACAGCGGCCGGGGGCTGGGGTTGGGATTCGGTCTCGAAGGCGGCGGCGGAAGCGGTCATGGCGTGCGGACGGGGGCCGGAAATCAAGGCGTTCGTCCTTCAGTCCTCCCCCAGAGCCTGAACATGAGCGGCCGCGGAACGGCCCAGTCCTTCAAGGTCGTAGCCGCCCTCAAGCGAGGAGACAACCTTGCCGCCGCATCGGGCGCGCGCGACCTCGACGACGGCGCGGGTCGCCCAGGCGAAATCCTCGGCCTCCAGCGACTGGTGCGCCAACGGGTCGCGGCGATGGGCGTCGAATCCCGCCGAGATCAGGATCAGGTCCGGCGCGAACGCGTCCAGCGCCGGCATCAGCCCGTCCGAGAAGGCGGCGCGCCAGTCCTGACGGCTGGCATGGGGGGCGATGGTGCGGTTGACGATGTTGCCGACGCCGGTCTCGGTTTCCAGGCCCGTGCCGGGATAGAGCGGCGCCTGGTGGATCGACCCCAGGAACAGGCCGGCGTCCGATTCGAAGGCCGCCTGAGTGCCGTTGCCGTGGTGGACGTCGAAATCGATGACGGCGATCCGCGCCAGGCCTTCCGCCTGGGCTACGCGGGCGGCGACGGCGACGTTGGAGAAGATGCAGAACCCCATCGACCGTCCCGGCTCCGCATGGTGGCCGGGCGGGCGCACGGCGGCGAAGGCGCGGGCCGTCTCTCCTCCCGCCACGGCCCGGACGGCGTCGATCACCGCCCCAGCCGCCAGACGGGCGGCGCGCAGGCTGCCGGGCGACATCACCGTGTCGGCGTCCAGCCGGACCATGCCCGAGGCGGGCGCGGCGTCCAGCACGGCCTGGACATAGGCGGCCGGATGCAGACGGGTCAGGTCGGGAACCGAAGCCTCGGTCGCGGCGCGGCCGTCGGCGGCCAAGCCCGCGTCGCCCAGGGCGTCCAGCACGGCGGTCAGGCGCTGGGACCGCTCCGGGTGACCCAGGCCGGTGTCGTGGGCCAGCATGTCGGGATGGGTGAACAGGGTCGCGGGCATCGGCGCGATGATAGGCGGAGCCGATGTCGCTGTCGCCGCCGTTGACCAAAGCGTGTATGCGGCGGCCATGGTCGAGACCCTGATCCGCCGCGCCCGTCCCGAAGACGCTCTGGCACTGACCGAAGTGGGGCGGCGCACCTTCATCGAGACCTTCGTCGAGGGGTTCGCCATCCCCTATCCCGAGGCGGACCTGAAGGCCTTTTTCGCCAAGAGTTTCGATATCGAGACCACCCGGGCGCGCCTGGCTGATCCGGCCGAGGCCTGGTGGGCCGGCGAGCGGGACGGCCAGATCGTCGCCTTCGCCAACGCCGGTCCCAACGGCCTGCCCCACCCGGATGCGACGCCCGGCCACGCCGAGTTGCGGCGGCTGTATGTGTCCAAGGCGGCCCAGGGCCTGGGCCTGGGCACGCGATTGTTCGACCTCGCCCTGGACTGGATGGAGGCGAACGGCGACGGGCCGCTGTGGATCGGCGTCTGGAGCGGCAATCTGAAAGCGCAGAAACTGTACGCCGCCTATGGCTTCCACAAGGCCGGCGAATACCAGTACCCGGTCGGCGACTGGCTGGACGACGAGTTCATTCTGCGGCGCGGATAGACTATATTCCCGCCATGACGCGGGACGAACTGCTGACCAAGCTGCGCGAACTGAAGCCCTGGCTGGAAGAGCAGGGCATCGTCAACGTGCGCCTGTTCGGCAGCTATGCGCGCGACGAGGCGGGACCGGACAGCGATGTGGATCTGTTGGTGGACCTCGCCAAACCTTTGGGGTTCCGATTCTTCAGCATCGAAGAAGACCTCTCGACGGCGGTCGGTGCGCGCGTCGAAATGGGCACGGCCAGAGCCATGACCGAACGTGTCCGAAATCACGCCGAGAGCGACGCCATTGCGATCTGACACCGACAATGACCTAGCGTTGCTCGACGTCATGATCGAGGCGCTGGATAAGGTCGCAGTTTACACCGCCAGCGTCTCGACCGATGAATTTCTGTCGAATGCCCTTGTTCAGGATGCGGTCGCACTGAACTTTCTGGTCGTCGGCGAATGCGCCAACACATTGACCAGCGCGACGAAAGCCAAGGCAGCCGCCGCACCCTGGCCAAGCATCATCTCGCTCCGTCACCGCATCGCCCATCGATACCAATCGGTCGATCGACTGACGATTTTCGGCTTGGCCGTGGATGATGCGGCTGATCTTCGATCGGTCCTGATCGACCTGCGACAGCTTATAGACGCCGCCTGATGCTGATCCCCTTCTTCACCGCCCTGCGCGACCACCGGGTTCCGGTGTCGATGAAGGAATGGCTGCATCTGATGGAGGCGATGGACCGCGATGTGGCCGGGGGCCGGGTCGAGGACTTCTATCACCTGTCGCGGGCGGTGCTGGTCAAGGACGAGAAACACTATGACCGGTTCGACCAGGCCTTCGCCAAGGCGTTCAAGGGCATAGAGAGCCTCGGGCCGGGCGAGGAGGTTTCCGCCGCCATCCCCGACGACTGGTTGCGGCTGTTGAACGAGAAATACCTGACCGACGAGGAGAAGGCCCAGATCGAGGCCCTGGGCGGGTTCGACAAGCTGATGGAGACGCTGAAGCAGCGGCTGGAGGAACAGCAGGGCCGCCACGAGGGCGGCAACCGCTGGATCGGCACGGGCGGAACCAGCCCGTTCGGCAACGGCGGCTACAATCCCGAGGGCGTGCGCATCGGCGGGACGTCGCGTCAGGGCCGGGCGGTCAAGGTCTGGGAAAAGCGCGAGTACAGGAACCTGGACGACACGGTCGAACTGGGCACGCGCAACATCAAGGTGGCCCTGCGCCGCCTGCGCCGCTTCGCCCGCGAGGGGGCGGCGGAAGAGCTGGACATGGACGGCACCATCGACGGCACGGCGCGTCAGGGCTGGCTGGACATCCGCATGCGGCCGGAACGGCGCAACACGATCAAGGTGCTGCTGTTCCTGGACATCGGCGGTTCGATGGACGCCCATGTGAAGCTGTGCGAGGAGCTGTTCTCGGCGGCCAGGACCGAGTTCAAGAACCTGGAGTTCTTCTACTTCCACAACTGCCTCTACGAAGGGGTGTGGAAGGACAATCGGCGTCGGCACGCCGAGCGCATCCCGACCTGGGACCTGATCCACAAATACCCCGGCGACTGGCGCGCGGTCTTCGTCGGCGACGCCTCGATGAGTCCGTATGAGGTGACCATGCCCGGCGGCTCGGTCGAGCACTGGAATGAAGAGGCGGGCGCGGTGTGGATGCGCCGGGCGCGCCAGCAGTGGGAGAAGTCGGTGTGGCTGAACCCGGTGGCCGAGCGGTATTGGGGCTATACGCCGTCGACCGGCATGCTGCGCGAGCTGATGGATGAGCGGATGTTCCCCCTGACGCTGGACGGGCTGGACCAGGCGATGCGCGCCCTGACGCGCTGAGACGTGCTAGAATGGTCTCGAATTCGAAAGGGACGCCGTCATGCTGATGACCGCCATGATCGCCGCCGTGCTGATGGTGCAGTCCGCCCCCGGCGGCGTGGTGTGGGAACAGGCCGCCGCGCCCGCGCCCACGGTCGAAGCGCCGGCGACGCCCCTGCCCGACCTGCCGGACTGGGCCAGGGCCGATCCCTTCGCCTGGGAGCGGGCGCAATGCAGTCCCCTGGTGCGCGGAACCGAAGACATGGGCGCCTGTCAGGCGCGGGTTCGCGCCGATCTGTACGCCGTCTTGGGCGACGACCTGCCGGACGGCCTGAGACCGGCGGCGCAACTGACGGACTGCGGGCCGCGGCCGGATGGCAACTACGCCCTGGCCTGCAACGCCCCGCGCCGCGAACCGGCCGTCCGCCAGGCGCCCGAACAGGACTGCCGCACCCGACCGCAACGTCAGGGCCAGGGCGTGGCCTGGACCCAGGACTGCCGCCCGTTGGGTTCGAGCGATCAGGAAGGCCTGCGCCTCAGGATCGGCGGACGGGACTGAGGCCGATCCCGCTTCAGGCGCCGATGACGCAGGCCGCGCGGGCCTGATCCAGCAACGGCTTCAGGCTGACGTGATCGACATAGAGCCTGCGCCAGACCGGATCGCAGGCCTCCAGCAGCATGGCCTCGCCCGCGCCATAGGGATAGACGGCGACCCGCCCCCGCCCGGCCAGGTCCGGCGATTTCAACTGTTGCAGCGTCGAGGCGCGGCGCGCGGCGGCGGCCCGGCGCACCGCCGGATCGGGCGACAGGGCGGCCGCCTCGATCTCGGACCAGCGGGCCACGCCCTCCTGCCAGAGCTGGAATTCGAAATAGCGCCAGTCGCGCTCGTCGACCGCGGCGGCCAAGCGTTTGCGGGCCTGCATATAGACCTCGAAGGCGCCGGCGAAGGCCGGGCCGCCGCGCGCCTCGACGGCGACGGCCAGGGCCAGGGAGGCCTGGGCGAAGGCGGCCGCCACATCCTTGCGGGCGTAGGGGAAGGGATAGTCGAGCATCCAGGTCCCGGTCTGGTCGTCGCCGCGCAAGCCCAGCGCCTCGACCCGCTCGTAATAGCCGGGGCGGCTGGTCTGCCACTGATGAAAATGCTCGTGCAGGATGGTGGCCTGCCACTCGGGCAGGGTCAGGTCCGTGGTCTCAGGCAGGCCGATCACCACCGTGGGCCGACCGTCCACGGCCGGAAAGGCGGCACGCAGACCGACCGCGAAGGTGCGGGCGCGCCAGGCCGTGGCGCAGCCCGTCGCCGGATCGGCCGGGCCGGGCGTGAACGTCGCCGCAGGGCCGAGGTGACAGAACAGGGTCTCGACCTGCGGCTGGACGATCAGGACGCCGAAGGGCGCGCCGTCCCAATCCTGCCAGAGGTCGCGAGCGGGACCCGAGACGACCGCCCGCGCGGCGGCCACGGCGGTCGGCAAGGCCGGGTCGAGCGTCGGAGCCGCCACGGCGGCCTGCATCAGCATGGCGGCGATCAGCACGGTCCCCCCTCCCGGCTCGGGTCAAGTCGGGCCGGACGCTGGAGCGGCCTTGGGGCCAAACTTGGGCGTTCGCCCGCCAGGCGACGAGCCGCCCGCGACACGCAATAGGAGAACAAGCTGCGCAATACCCCGGTCTTGGGTTAGGCTGGCCGTTCGGCAATCGGGAAGACACGCATGATCTGGTGGTGGTGGATACTGCCGGCCGTCGTCGGCGGCTTGGGGCTGATCCTGGTTCTGTCCAGTCTGGGCGGGCTGTTCCGAGGCCGGTTCTTCAGCGGCCTGCTGGGCACGACCGTCGGCGGAGCGGCCCTGTTCGCGGCGTCCGTCGCGGCCCTGGCCGGGCTGAACGTCCAGACCTATGGGCGGCTGACCTATGAACAGCCGGTGGCGACCCTGCAGTTGAAACAGATGGGTCCGCAATATTTCGAGGCCACGGTGGTCCAGCCCGCCATGGGAGACGCTCATCCCGCCACAACCACCGTCTATCCGCTGCACGGCGACGAATGGCGGGTCGAGGCCCAGGTGCTGAAATGGAAGCCGTGGGCCAATGTGCTGGGGCTGGACAGCCAGTACCGGCTGGACCGCCTGTCGGGCCGTTACCAATCCATCGAGCAGGAGATCAACGGCGTGCGCAGCGTGCACTCGCTGCGGCCGGTCGAGGATGTGGGTCCCCTGCCCTGGCGCATCGACGTCTGGGACGCGGCGCGCAAATACCGCAAATGGGTCGATCCGGTGGACACCCTGTACGGCGGCGCGGCCTATATGCCGATGGCCGAGGGCGCGCGCTACGAGGTCTGGCTGACCCAGTCCGGCCTGATCGCCCGCCCCGCCAACGAACAGGCGCGCAACGCCTCCGCCGGTGGCTGGACGCAGGTGAACTAGACGCCTTCCCTCCTTAGGAGGAGAAGGAAGATCAGACCGTGCCGATGGTGCGCAGACGGGCCTTGGGGTGGATCTCGTTCTGGCTCATGACCACGGTCTGGCCGCGGAACCGTTCGATGATCGAGCGGACGTAGGGCCGGATCGCCGGGCCGGTCAGCAACACGGCCGTTTCGCCCGCCATGGCCGCGCGTTCGAACACGTCGCGGACGCTGCGGATGAAGTCCTGAAGGCGCGACGGGGCCATGGCCAACTGTTTCTCCTCGCCCTGACCGACCAGGCTTTCGGCGAAGGCGGCCTCCCATTCCGGCGACAGGGTGACGATGGGCAAGGCGCCGTCGTCGCCCTTGTGCTGCCAGCACAGTTGCCGGGCCAGGCGGCCGCGCACGTGCTCGACCAGGCCGGTGACGCTGGTGGTGTGGGGCGCCGCCTCGGCCAGACCTTCCAGGATGGCGCCCAGGTCGCGGATCGAGACCTTCTCGCGCAGCAGGGCCTGAAGCACCCGTTGCAGCGTGGTGGTGGTGACGACCGCCGGGATCAGCTCCTCGACCAGCTTCTTCTCTTCCGCCCCGACCTCCTTCAGCAGTTTGGAGACCTCGGCGTAGGACAGCAGGTCGGCCATGTTCTCCTTGAGGATCTCGGTCAGGTGGGTGGTCAGCACCGTCGACGGATCGACGATGGTGTAGCCGCGGAAGGTGGCCTCTTCGCGCAAGCTCTCGTCGATCCAGGTGGCGGGCAGGCCGAAGGCCGGTTCGCGCGTGTGTTCGCCGGGCAGTTCGACCTGGCGGCCCGCCGGGTCCATCGCCATCAACTGGCCCAGGCGCACCTCGCCCTGGCCGGCCTCCATCTCCTTGATGCGGATGGCGTAGCCCTGGGTCGGCAGGCGCATGTTGTCGAGAATGCGCACCGACGGCATGACGAAGCCGTACTCCTGCGCCAATGAGCGGCGCAGGGCGCGGACCTGATCGGTCAGGCGGCGGCCCTCCAGATCGTTGATCAGCGACAACAGGGAATAGCCCAGCTCGATCTTGACCTCGTCGATGGTCAGGGCCGTGCCGATGGGTTCCTCGACATCATCCTTGGGCTTGGCGGCGGCGGCGGCCTCGGCCTCGGTCGGTCCCTGGGGTTTCAGCCGGTCGCGGCCCAGGCGCCAGGCCATGACGCCCGAACCGATCGCCAGGGCGGCGAAGGGGATCAGGGGCATGCCGGGAATCAGACCGATCAGGCCCGCCGCGCCCGAGACCACGCCCAGGCTGACGGGGTTGGTGGCGAGCTGGCTGACCAGGGCCTTGTCCGCCGTGCCCTCGACGCCCGCCTTGGACACCAGGAAGCCGGCGGCGATCGAGATGATGATGGCCGGGACCTGGGTCACCAGGCCGTCGCCGATGGTCAGTTGCACATAGGCGTTGGCCGCGTCGCCAAACGCCATCTGATGCTGGACCACGCCGATCAGAATGCCGCCGATGGCGTTGATGAAGGTGATGATCAGCCCGGCCACGGCGTCGCCGCGCACGAATTTCGAGGCGCCGTCCATGGCCCCGAAGAAGGTCGATTCCTGCTCCAGCTCCTTGCGGCGCTTCTTGGCCTCGTCCTCGGTGATCAGACCGGCCGACAGATCGGCGTCGATGGCCATCTGCTTGCCCGGCATGGAGTCCAGGGTGAAGCGGGCCGAGACCTCGGCGATGCGGGTCGAACCCTTGGTGATGACCACGAAATTCACCACCAGGATGATGGCGAAGATGATGATGCCGATGATGAAGCTGCCGCCCATCATCAGACTGCCGAAGGCCTTGATCACCTGACCGGCGGACTCCGGCCCTTCGTGACCGTGGCTGAGGATCAGGCGCGTCGAGGCCAGGTTCAGACCCAGGCGGAACAGGGTCGAAACCAGCAGCACCGTGGGGAAGATGGCGAAGTCCAGCGGCTTCTTCATCATCACGGCGGTCATCAGGATCAGCACCGACGAGACCAGCGAGATCGCCAGCAGCAGATCCAGCAGGAATTTCGGCACCGGCAGGATCAGCAGCAGGACGACGCCGATCACGCCGACGGCCATGCCGACCTCGCCGCGCGCCAGCCAGCCCAGCATGTCCTTGCCGGTCGGACGGGCCATGCCGTCCTTCATGATCACCGCGTCGGTCATCTACGCCCCCACTGACGTGCAGTGGACGGCGAGTCGGGGCGATCAGCCATGACCGAACGCCTTCAGAGCCAAACGCGCCGCCTGGGCGATCACACCCTCATTGGCCGGACTGTCCTGGGCGGCGTGATAATAGACGGCCAGCACGATGGGCGCGCCCGTCGGCGGGTACAGCACGCCGATGTCATTGGTCGGGCCATAGCCGCCCGTGCCGGTCTTGTGCGCCACGCGCCAGCCGTCGGGAACCCCCGCCTTGATGCGGTCGGGACCGGTCGGGGCGTCGAACATCCATCGCAGCAGCTTGGCCTTTGACGCGGGCGCCAGGGGCGTGTCGGCCGACAGGAACAGGCGTTGGAGATTGTTCACCGAGCGCAACGGTTGGATGGTGTCCTTGTCGCCGTCCAGGCGGTTCATCTCAGGCTCGAAGCGGTCGACGCGCGTCGTCGTGTCGCCGATGGAGCGGTAGAAGGCTTGCATCGCCTCCAGTCCGCCCATGGCCTTGAGCAGGATGTTGGCGGCGGGGTTGTCGCTGACCTCGACCGTGCCCTTCATCAACAGTTCGACCGACAGGGTCGAGCCGATGGCCGGTTCGGTGACGGGCGCGTGATTGATCATGTCGGCGCGCGTGATCGGGACCTGGCGATCCAGATCTTCCTGGCCGTTCTGAACGCGGATCAGGGTGGCGGCCGCCAGATACATCTTGAAGGTCGAGCAATAGACGAACCGCTCCTCGCCCCGCCAGGCCAGGGTGCGGCCCGTGCCGGTGTCGCGCGCCGCGAAACCCAGACGCCCGCCGTGATCGCGTTCCAGCGCGGACAGGTCGAAGACCTCGGGCGCGGCGGGGATCGGCGTCGTCGCCTCTTCACGCACGGAACAGCCCATCAGGCCGGCGGCGGCCAGGCCGGTCAGAACGGCTCTGCGGTCGGCGCCGGACATGGCCGTCAGCCCATGCCGATGGCGTAGCCGGCGGCGACGCCGGACTGGGGCGCCGGGATCGGCGTGCCCTCGTCGGCGTATTCGTTCAGCTTGTTGCGCAGGGTGCGGATCGAAATGCCCAGGATGTTGGCCGCATGGGTGCGGTTGCCCAGGCAGTGGCCCAGGGTGTCCAGGATCAGCGTCTTCTCCATCTGAGCGACCGTCTGACCGACCATCGACCGCGTCAGGGCGTCCGCCGCCTGGGCCGCGCGTCCGGCGGGACCGGCGTCATAGGTCGAGGGGGTCGAGGCGCCGATCAACGGTTGACCGTCCGGCAGGCGGATGGCCTCGACATCGATCTCGGGACCGACGGCCAGCAGGACGGCCCGGTGCATGGCGTTCTCCAGTTCGCGGACGTTGCCGGTCCAGCGATGGGCGACCAGGGCGCGGCGGGCGTCAGCCGACAGAGCGCGCACCGGCACGCCGTTGGCGGCGGCGTATTTCTTGACGAAATGATCGGCCAGCACGGCGATGTCGCCCGGCCGCTCGCGCAGGGCGGGCAGCCGCAGGTTCACGACGTTCAGGCGGTACAGAAGGTCCTCGCGGAAGGTCCCTTCCGACACGGCGCGGGCCAGGTCGCGGTTGGAGGTGGCGATGATGCGGATGTCGACCTTGACCGGCTTGGCGCCGCCGACGCGGTCGATGACCCGTTCCTGGATCGCGCGCAGCAGCTTGGCCTGAAGCCGGGCGTCCATCTCGGAAATTTCGTCCAGCAGCAGGGTGCCGCCGTCGGCCTCTTCGAACTTGCCGATGCGACGAGCCACGGCGCCGGTGAAGGCGCCCTTCTCATGCCCGAACAGTTCGGATTCCAACAGGTTGTCGGGAATGGCGGCGCAGTTGACGCTGATGAAGGGTTTATCCGCGCGACGCGAGTTCTGGTGCAGGTGACGGGCCATCACCTCCTTGCCGACGCCGCTTTCGCCGGTGATCAGGATCGAGGCTTCCGAACGGGCCACCTGATCGGCCAGGGCGATGACCGCCTTCATCGACGGATCGGCCGAGATCATCGGCCGCTCGTCGTCGGCCACGGCGGCCAGGACGGCGGCGATCAGATCGGCGTCGGGCGGAAGCGGAATGAACTCCTTGGCCCCGGCCTTGATGGCGGCGGCGGCGTCGGAGGCTCCGGCGTCGACGCCGCAGGCGACCACCGGCACATGGATGCGCTCGGCGTCATTGGCGGCGATCAGGGCGCCGATGTCGATGCGGTAGTCGACCATCAAGAGGTCGGCCCCCTGCCCGCGCCGCAGTTGCTCGGTCGCCTGATCGGCGCGCTCGACGTGCTGGACCTTGGCGCCGTGGGCCATGGCCATCTTCACGGCCTGGGCCAGTTGCCCGCTCAGTCTGCCAACCACCAGAAGCCGCATGGGTCTTCTCCTCTAAATCTCTACAGCAGGCGGCCGATCAGGCGCCCGAGTCCTCGGTCTTGATGATTTCCGTCATGGTCACGCCCAGCCGGTCCTCGACGACGACGACCTCGCCGCGGGCGACCAGGCGGTTGTTGACGAAGATGTCGATGGCCTCGCCGACCTTGCGGTCCAGCTCCAGCACGCTGCCGCGATTCAGCTTCAGCAACTGGGCCACCGACATGTGGGCCTTGCCCAGCACGGCCGAAATGTTCACCGGCACGTCGAAGACGGTCGACAGGTCGGAGGCCGACTTCTCGCTCATGTCGTCGGCGGTGGTCAGGGCGGTGGAGTCCGGAAACTCCTCCAGGGCCAGGTCTTCGGGCGTCGTCACAGCGCGCTCCCATCAGGCAGGGTTTCAGCATGGCCGGCCTCGGCGGCGAGGGCGGCGGAAAGGGCGGCGGCCATCCGCTCGGCGGCGGCGGCGGGGTCGTAGTCGGCGCGGCCGTCGGCCCATTCCAGGCGGAAGGCGGCGGGCGACGACATCGGCTCCTCGCGGAACAGGACGGCGCCCGCGAAGCCCGCATCGGCGCACAGGGCTTCGATCGCGTGGCGGGTTTCGCCGCTCAGACCGGCGGCCTGAACCACCAGCCGGGGCGAGGCCTCGATCTCTTGGGACAGGGCCTCCAGCGCGGTCTTCATCGGGCCCAGGGGGAAATGATCCAGCGCCGCTCCGGCGACGACCCGACCGGCCGTCAGGGCCAGTTCGGCCGACTGTTCGCGGTGCGCCTGGGCCACGCCCGCCAGGGCCGGCATGGCCTGGGCCAGGGCCTGGGCGATGGTCGACAGGGCCATGGCGCGCATGGACTCGACCTCGCCCAAGGCCGCCTCGCGCGCTTCCAGCCGCGCCTGGGCGACCAGAGCCTCGACCTCGGCGGGCGCATAGGCGCGCTTGATCGGCCGGAAGCTCGACGCGGTCAGCACGGCGCCGGTGTCGCTGAATTCGGTGTCGAAGGCGAAGGGCCGGCCGCGAAGGGAGGAGGACTGGGTCATCAGTAGATCAACTCGTCGTCGCTGCCCTGGCCGACCAGCATGATCTCGCCCTTGGCGGCCAGATCCTTGGCCACCTGGACCATGGCCATCTGGGCGGTGTCGACGTCCTTCAGCCGGACGGGACCCATGGCGTCCATGTCCTCGCGCATGATCTTGGAGGCGCGCTCGGACATGTTGGAGAAGAAGAGTTCGCGCAGGGATTCCGAGGACCCTTTCAGGGCCAGGCCCAACTGATCCTTCTCGACCGCGCGCAACAGGGTCTGGATGCCGCCGGGGTCCAGCTTGGCCAGATCCTCGAACACGAACATCAGGGCGCGGATGCGCTCGGCCGCCTCGCGGTTGCGTTCCTCCAACGCGCCGATGAAGCGGGCCTCGGTCTGGCGATCGAAGCTGTTGAAGATCTCGGCCATCATCTCGTGGCTGTCGCGCTTGGAGGTGCGCGCCAGGTTCGACATGAACTCGGTGCGCAGGGTCTGTTCGATCTTGTCCAGAATCTCGCGCTGGACCGGCTCCATGCGCAGCATCCGCTGAACGCATTCCAGGGCGAAGTCCTCGGGCAGGCTGGTCAGGACGCGGGCGGCGTGGTCCGACTTGATCTTGGACAGGACCACCGCGACCGTCTGCGGGTATTCGTTCTTCAGATAGTTGGCGAGAACCGCCTCGTTCACATTGCCCAGCTTGTCCCACATGGTGCGGCCGGCGGGACCGCGGATCTCCTCCATCAGGCCTTCGACGCGTTCGGCGGGCATGAAGGCGGTCAACAGGCGCTGGGTCTGCTCGAAACTGCCCATGACCGAACCCGAGCCGCTCATGCCCGAGACGAATTCGACCAGCAGCTCTTCGACCACATGAGACGAGACCGTGCCCAGGGTGGCCATGGCCTGGGAGATCTCCTTGATCTCGTCCTCATCCAGGTTGGACCACAGGCGCGTGTGGTCCTCGCCCAGCGAAAGCAGGACGACGGCGGCCTTTTCAGGTCCCGTCAGCTTTCGGACGTCCTCGACCGCAGGTTTTTTGTTGAGCAGCCTGGCCATCAGCCTTCATGCACCCAACTGCGGAGGATGGCGGTGGATTCGTCGGGGTGTTTATCGACGAACTCGGCGACCTTCTTGACCGAGGAGGCCTTCACCTGACCCTCGATGCGGGCGATGTCGAGGCGCTGATCCATCTCCGAGGGCGGGGCCAACTGACCCGCGGCGCCGCCCGCGCCGCCGCCGACCAAAGTGGTTTGCAGATGGGCGACCGAAGGCCCGCCGCCCGCGCCGGCCAGGGCAGGCGCGCCCATGCCGCCCGACGCCGTCTTCAGCAAAGGCCGCAGGACGAAGAAGATCAGCAGCAGGCCGGTGATCAGCAGGACCAAAAGCTCGACCCCGCGCATGATGTCGTTCTTGTTGAAGTCGAACAGCGAGTTCTTGGCCTCGGCCCCGCCCTCGGCGGCGGAGGTGTCGCGGGCGAACCTCTGGCCGATGACCTCGATCTTGTCGCCGCGCTGGGCGTCGATGCCGACGGCGGCGGCGACCAAGGCCTTGATCTGTTCGATCTCGGCCGCCGTACGCGGCGTGAAGGTCCCCTCGCCCCGGCCGTTGGCGGGCGGGGTGTATTTGCCGTCCACGGCGACCGAGACCGACAACTTCTTGATCTCGCCCGGCTCTTTCACCGTGGTGGTGGTGGTGTTGGAGATCTCATAGTTGGTCGTCTCGGTGTTGGCGGTCGAACGCGAGCCGAGCGGGGTGGTGGCCGGGGCCTGGCCGCCGGGAATGTTGTTGGTCGCGGTGGCGGCGCCGTCGGAAACGCCAGTGGTGTCCTGGTCTTCCGTGCCGTTGGTCGAGGTCGAGCGGACGACCTGGCCGTCGGGATCGAACCGCTGCTCCTGGGTGGTCGAGCGGCTGTGGTCGATTTCGGCCGTGACCTGGACGCGGGCGGCGCCGACGCCGACGACCCCCTCGACGATGTCCTTGATGCGGGCCTGAAGCTGGGCCTCGGTGGTGGCCTTGGCCTCTTCGGCCGAGGCGCTGGAGAACTCGCCGCCCTCGGAGCCGGCGGCCAGGGTGCGGTTGGCGGTGTCGGTGACGGTGACCTTTTCGGGCTTCAGGCCCGGCACGGACGAGGCGACGACGTTGCGGATGCCCTGGACCTGATCGCCCGACAGGGCGCGGCCGCCCACGCCGACGACCACGGCCGCCGTCGGTTCGGCAGCCTCGGCCTGGAACATCTCGCGGCGCGGCATGACGATGTGGACGCGGGCGGTGCTGATGCCGCGATAGGACAGGATGGTGCGCGCAAGTTCGCCTTCCAGAGCACGCTTTTCATTGAGATTTTGCTGGAATTCGGTCTGGCCCAGCACCGACTGGTTGTCGAAGATCTCATAGCCGACCGAGCCGGAGGTTACGAGACCTTTGGACGCCGCCAGCATGCGGGCCGTGCCGACCTCGTCGCGATGGACCATGATGGTCGAGCCGTCGCCGCGGCTGGCGTATTTGATCCCGGCCTGGTCCAGGGCCTGGGTGACCTCGCCGGCCTCCTGCAGGTCGAGGTTGGAATACAGCAGGGCGTCGGGCGCCTGGCCGATGCGCAGCATCACGGCCACCAGCACCGCCGCCACGCCGGCGGCGACGCCCAGCATCACGGTCAGACGACCGATCCCAAACCGTTGCAACGCCGCTGTAAAGCCGCCCACGCGTCCCCGCCCAGATACTGGCGGGCGTCACCGATCCGCCCGCTAGGCAGAAAGTGCCGCCCGCATGGTAAATGGGGCGTTAAGTCTCGACACGGAACGCAGTTTTCTCCCTCCCCGGAGCGGGGAGGGTGTCTGAGCCGAAGGCGAAGACGGGTGGGGGCGGCTCGGCACGTCAGGCTCGGTGCGTGTGTCGCCTAGCCCTCCCCACCCGGCGCTTCGCGCCACCCTCCCCGAACGGGGAGGGAGAGTCTTGGGCCTCAGGCCGCCTTGCGGGCTTCGCCCTTGTCGGCCGCGGCGGCGCGGATGCGGGCCTCGGCGATGGCGTCGGCGATCTCGTGGGTCGGGCGCTTTTCGGCGGCCGAACGCTCCAGGATCTCTTCCAGCGTCTCCATCAGGCGGGTCAGCTTGCCCTCGACCCAGGCCGGATCATAGGCGCCGCCGGTCTGGCGGGCCTTCATCTCGGAGGCGACGTTGATGATGCCGCCGCCGTTGACGACATAGTCGGGCGCGTACAGCATGCCGCGGTCGAACAGGGCCTGGCCGATGTCGGCCGTGGCCAATTGGTTGTTGGCGGCGCCGACCACCGCCTTGACCGTCAGCCGGTCCAGCGTCTCGGGGTTCAACGTCGCGCCCAGGGCGCAGGGGGCGTAGATGTCGGCCTGGACGTCATAGATGGCGTCCGGCGCCACGATCTCGGCGCCGGTGCGGGCGGCGACTTCGCTCAGCAAGGCGGTGTTGACGTCGGTCATGACCAGCTTGGCCCCGGCCTTGTGCAGCTTGTCGGCCAGATAGCCGCCGACGTGGCCGATGCCCTGGACCGCGACGGTCAGGCCGGTCAGGTCGTCCTGTCTCCACAGCCGACGGGCGGCCACCAGGGTCGAGCGGAACACGCCCTCGGCGGTCACCGGGCTGGGATCGCCCGAGGCTTCCGGCCCGTCGTTCAGGCCCAGGACGTACGGCGTCTCCTTGCGGGCCTCGGCGATGTCGGCGACCGATACGCCCACGTCTTCGGCCGAGTAATAGCAGCCGCCCAGGGTGTTCAGCGCGCGGCCGAAGGCGCGGAACAGTTCGGGGGTCTTCTGGGTGCGGCTGTCGCCGATGATGACCGACTTGCCGCCGCCCATCTCCAGGTCCGCGACGGCGTTCTTATAGCTCATGCCCTTGGACAGGCGCAGCACGTCTTCCAGCGCCTCGGCCGACGAGGCGTAGTCCCACATGCGGCAGCCGCCGACGGCCGGGCCGCGCGCGGTTGAGTGCACCGCAACAATGGCTTTCAGGCCTGTTTTTTCATCGAAAAAGCTGTGGACGCCTTCGTGATTCGCGAAGGACGGGGAATCGAACAGCGTCTTGCCCATAACAGGCCTTTCCTGGGGTTTTATTTTTCTTTGCGCGCCAAATACGCCGATCACAGGGCGGCGGCAAGCTGGGCCTTATCGTGGAACCGGGCCGCCCAGCGCGTCCAGCACCGGCGTCGGGCGGGACGGCAAGGGCTGGGACGGGTCCAGGAAAAAGGCCAGGGCGTCGCGATAGACGACCTCGGCGTTCAGGTCGCGGTTCAGCAGATGGCGCCCCTGGGGGTACCAGGCGGTGCGCAGGTTCGGCGCGTCGCCGGCCTGTTCCAGGGCGCGGCGCATCGGTCCCTTGGCGACGACCCGATCATCGGCTCCGTACATCAGCAAGGTCGGACGACGAACCTGGCCCAGGCGGGTCGAGGCCGTCTCCATCAGATCGACCAGGCCGGACAGGGTGTCGAACCGGGTCTGGACCACACTGGCCGGATCGCGGCCGTTGCGGATCAACTCGACCATATTGTCCGAGGCCAGGATGCGGCGGGTCACGAATGCGGGCGTCCCTACGGCGTGATCGCCCATGGCGCGGGCCGCGACCCACAGGGCCGCCCCGTTCAGCGGTCCCTGGCTGGACCAGCCCCAGACGCCCGGCGCCAGCAACAGCACGCGGTCGGCGGCGGGCGGATCGTCCGAGGCGAAGGCGGCGATGGCGACCGAGCCGCCCATGCTTTCCCCCACCACGATCACCGGAACGCCCGGCCGCGCGGCCCGGACCAGGGCCGTGACGTCGCGCAGGTCGTCGGTCATGGCCGTCTCTCCGGCCCAGACGCCCTTGCCCGGCGAACGGCCGAAGCCGCGCTGGTCATAGGCCCAGGTCTCGACCCCGTGCTCAGCCCACCAGGGTCCGGCCAGGCGGAAGGCGGCGTAGGTGTCGTTCATGCCATGCAGGGCCACCACCACCGCGCGCGGCGGCCCATCCGGCGTCCAGCGCAGATACGACAGGCGTGCGCCGTCACGGACCACCAGAGCGCGATCCTCGATGCGCGGCCCGGCGAACCCGGCGGGCGGCGTCGACGGCGCCTGCACCATCGGCGCGGCGCAGGCCGACAGGAGGAGCGCAACGGCCACCACACCCATTTTCCGTGCATCCCGGCGAAAGCCGGGACCCAGGACTTTGGATGATGATTGCTGACCCGCACGAGGCGACGGAAATCCCACGACCTGCCTCACGAAAGATCTGGATCCCGGCTTTCGCCGGGATGAGCGGGTGTGAGGATGTCTCTGACGCGCGCCCGCAGATACGGCACCACCTCGGCGTCGAACCAGGGGTTCCGTTCCAGCCAGGGCGTGTTGCGCCACGACGGGTGCGGCAGGGGCAGGATCGCGGGCGCATAATCACGCCAGGCGCGCACCGTCTCGGTCATGGTCGCCTTCATCCGCTCGCCCAGGGTCCAGGCCTGCGCATAGCTCCCGACCAGCAGCGTCAGTTCGACGTTCGGCAGGTTCGCCAACAGCCGCGGCCGCCACAGGGCCGCACAGCGCGGTGGCGGCGGATAGTCCCCGCCGCTCCGGCCGTTCTTCGCGGGCGCCGTGCCCGGATAGCAGAAGGCCTGGGGCGCCACGCCCAGGCGCGGATCGGCGTAGAAGGTCTGATAGTCCACGCCCATCCAGTCGCGCAGCCGGTCGCCGGACGGGTCGGTGAAGGGCAGTCCGCTCTCATGCACCCGGCGCCCCGGCGCCTGACCGCAGATCAGCAGCCGGGTCTGGGGCGTGGCCATGACCACCGGGCGCGGCGTATGCGCAAACTCGCCCGCGCAGGCGCGACAGGCGCGGATGTCTTCGAGAACGGACGCGAGGTCAGTCATCGCCCTCGTCGGACACGGGCGGCAGGGCGGCCTTGGCGGCGGCGGCCTCCTCGGCCGTGGGGTGACGCAGGCGGATGACGCCCTTCATCTGGGCCGGGTCGATGGGCTTGCCCTTCTTGGTGATCGTCAGTCGGCCCTGACGCATCAGGTTCAGGGCCACGGCCTTCACGCGCGGCAGCATCCGCTGCCACTGTTCGGGCTGCAGGGCCTTGGCCACGTCGGAGGGTTCGATGCTCTTGCCGTTGTCGCCCCGGGGGTCGACAGCCGACAGTTTTTCAAAGATCGCGGATTCAATCGGGTCGCTCATGGCGCCTATATGCTGCATCCACGGCGCGGAAAGAAGGCGGAGTTCACATGGTTGGAAAGGTCACGGTCACCGAGGGCGAGTTCGCCGGCTGGAAGACCTATGACACCCACGGCACCTTCGATCAGGTGGTGGGACCGTTTTACTTCCGGCCCGATCCCGACGGGCGGATGCGCTGCGCCTTTCGGGCCGAGGCCAAGCACATGAACATGGGCGGGCGGATGCACGGCGGCTGCCTGATGACCTTCGCCGACATCGCCCTGTTCCAGACCGCCTATCAGGAGATGGAGGGCAAGAACGGCGTGACCGTGCAGTTGGACTCCACCCTGGTCGACGGCGTCTATGAGGGCGAACTGGTCGAGGCCACCGGCGAGGTGGTGCGCGCGGGCGGCAGCCTGATCTTCGTGCGCGGCCAGATCACGGTGGAGGCGCGGACGGTGATGACGTTTTCGGGGGTGATCAAGAAGTTTGGGCCGAGGTAGGACGATGGTCATCAACATCGACGACCTACGCGAAGAAAAGCTTCCGCCGAAATATACCGTCGCATCAGAGCATCTTGGAGATCTCGGATTTCGCGCTGTTTACGGCATTGATTATCCGGCCCTTATGACCGGCACAAACACCGCTTCCGACGACGAATTCATCGGCAAGCTGATGGTTAGAATGGGCTGGCGAATGAGTGGCCCAGAGAAGCTCACAGACGCTCAGCGTTCCAATCTAACCAAGGCCGATATGGAGAACTTCTGTCACGCTTTCGTAGCGCACGAGCCGACAATTTTTGAAGGCAATCCGCCAAGGCGCGGCGAAGACAGATTGACCTACGTTCGCCGAGCGGGGGGAGAAGCGGTTAAAAACCGAAGGGGACCATTTGAGAAAAGCGCCTTGCTCGATGCTCTCAGTTTGAACGAGAATGCCTCGTCACGCATGCGAGAACTTCTGGAAATAACGCGTCCTCCGTCAATAGATCTTCCTCTGATCTCGCGCAATCCTATCAACGATACAAATTTCATACTTAAGCAGGTCAAGGATGAAATACGTCGAATGGCCGCGCTTAGCGAAGCTGGCGCAGAATTGCAGTCGACACTGAATGACTACGCGCGAACAGCCATTTCAGAAATGAAGGCGAGTTCGGACCAGACTGAGCGAAACGCAAGGCAAGCAATGGGTGTGGGCGTCGCTGGTGTCCTCACCGGGGTTCTTGGCACCTTGATTGCGTTGGGAACCTGGTTCTGGACGGCTGAGCAACAGACCAAGGCAGAGGCCATGAGATCAGCAGATGCAGCTACCACAGCGATCGAACGGCAGGCTGATCGTGAACTACTGCGGCGCCAGTTGGCAGCTATTGAGCGGCTACAGCCATAGACTTCTCACTCTTCTCTAAACCCCCGCCCCCGCCGCCGGCCGCGCCTTGGCCGCCTCGAACCAGCGGTTCAGGTTGGTCAGTTCTTCCGGCGGGCGGTATTTGATCAGGCGGGCGAAATCCAGGCCCACGGCCGCCACCACGTCGGCGATCGTGAAGCGGTCGGCGGCGATCCATTCGCGGTCGGCCAGGCGGCGGTCCAGCGAGCGCATGTATTTCTCGGCCGCCAGCCGGTTGTAGTCGGCCACCTGGGGCATCTGGGTCGCCTCCAGCGCGGCCAGGGCCGGGTGGGTGTGGCGCACGTTCAGCATGATCGGATTGGCCAGGTAGAATTCACAGCGCCGGGTCCACATCTCGATCATCGCCTGTTCGACGGCGTCGTGGCCGAACAGGTTCGGCGCCGGGTTCAGCGCCTCCAGATAGCGGCAGATGGCCAGGGATTCGGTCAGACAAGTCCCGTCGTCCAGCTCCAGAGCCGGAACGTGCGGCACGCCGAATTTGGCGCGGTAATCGGGCGTGCGGTGTTCGCCCGACAACAGGTCGACCTCGACGATCTCGACCCCTTCGATCCCCTTTTCCGCCATGACCCAGCGGACCCGGCGCGGATTGGGCGCGCGATGCGAGGTGTAGAGTTTCATGGCCGGGTCTCCGTTGCCTGTCGCGACGGCTATCAGGCGAAGACGGCGGCGGGCAAGGCGCCGACGACGCAGGCGGTCATCAAGGTGGCCAGGAAGCCGGCGAACAGCGCCTTCCACACCAGGCCCAGCACCTCTTCGCGCCGCTCGGGCATCAACACCGAAAGCCCTGTGACGGTGATGCCGACCGAGCCGATGTTGGCGAAGCCGCACAGGGCATAGGTCATCAGCATCCGCGTACGCTCGGTCATGTCGCCGACCGGGATCTTGCCCAGTTCGATATAGGCCACGAACTCGGTCAGGGTCAGTTTGACGCCCAACAGCCAGCCGGCCTTGCCCGCCTCGGCCCAGTCGACGCCCATCAGCCAGGCGACGGGCATGAACAGCCAGCCCAGCATCCGCTCGACCGTGACGGGACCGTCGAACAGCCACAGCCCGCCCAGCATGACGTTGACCAGCGCCACCAGGGCCACGAAGACGATCAGCACCGCCGAGATGTTCAGCACCACCATCAGGCCGTCGGCCGTGCCCTTGACGATGGCGTCGATGGCGCTGTCGTATTTGAGCGCGGAGTCATAGTCGGCGGCGTGTCCGCCCTCCCCGGCCTTTTCCGGGATGATGATCCGGGCCAGCAGCACGCCCGCGGGCGCCGAGACGATGGAGGCCACCAGCACATGGCCCGCCGCGTTCGGCAGCACGGCCGACAGGATGGCGGCATAGGCCACCATGGTCGACCCGGCCACGGTCGCCAGACCGACGACCATCATCAGGAACAGTTCGGATCGCGTCAGCTTGTCCAGATAGGCGCGGATGACGATGGGGCTTTCGATCATGCCCAGAAAGATGTTGGCCGCCACCGCCAGGGCCGAGGCGCCGCCCAGGCCCATGGTCTTCTGGAACAGCAGGCCGAAGCCGTGGGTGATCCACTTCAATATCTTCCAGTGCCACAGCAAGGCCGACAGGGCCGAGATCACCAGGATCAGCGGCAGCACCTGAAAGGCGAAGGTGAACAGGGCGCCGTCATTGGTCACCGCATAGGGCTGATCGCCGCCGGCCAGATAGCCGAACACGAACTGGGTGCCGCGATTGGTCGCGTGGGCCAGTCCATCGACCGCCCCGGTGATGGCCGCCAACACGCTCTGCGAGCCGGGAATGGCGAACAGGGCCAGCACCAGCCCCGCCTGCACGGCCACAGCCCCCAGCGTCAGCCGCCAGGGAAAGGCGCGCTTGTTCTCCGACAGCCCCCAACAGGCCGCGACCACAACGGCCAGGCCCAGCAGACTTTGCAGGTTCAGGATGCTGAACATGGCCGCCCTCCGCCAGCCCCCCGCCGACGTCCTGTTCAACGCCACGTCGCCGCATCTGGCAAGGCGCAGTTTCGCGCGCTTGTCGCCCTGAATCCGTCGCGATGCACGCGCGTCATCACGGATCCGTGATCGACACGGTTTGGGAGAATGAGACGATGCGCAAACGTGTGTGGCTGGCTCTGGCCGGCGTGACGGTTCTGGCCGCTTGTCAGAACGTGGATCGGGCGGAACCTTCCGCCGAGACGGCTGACGCTGCGGCTGCGGCCGCGCCCACAGGTTCAGACGCCGCGAGGGTCTCTGCCACGCCTCCGCCGCTGGCGCGGATCGCCTATGCCTATCGCTACGCCCTGTCGTTGCCGGGCGATCATGGCGCCGTATTGATGAGCCGACACGAAATGGCCTGCGTTTCGGCTGGACCGGCCGTGTGCCAGGTGATGTCGGCGCAGGCCGATTGGACGGGCCGCACACCCGCCGGGCATTTGGAACTGCGCGGCGAACGCGGCTGGATCGACCGCTTCCGCGCCAATCTGGCCCTGGACGCCCAGGGGGCCGGAGGTCGGCTGGAATCGGCGAACACGGAAGGAGAGGATGTCACGCGCGCCTTGAGCGCCTCGACGCGCGGCGCCCAGACGACGGAGGGCCTGACCCAGCGCATACACGATCTCGAAGCGCGGCGAGGCGGCACGATGGCCCAGAGACTGGAGGTCGAAAACACACTGGCCGAACTCCAGCGTCAGCGGGACGCCTTCGAGATCGAGACCGGCGAACTGACCCGTCGGGTAGAAACCGCGCGTCTCAGCCTGACTTACCAGCCCGGCGGCGTCCTGGCGGCGGATCACCCGATGCGGCCGGTCGTACAGGCCCTGAACGGCGCGCTGGGCCTGTCCATGGGGATGTTGGCGACCCTGATCACGGTCGGCTCGGTCTTGCTGCCCGTGGCCGCGATCGCGTGCGTGACCTGGTGGGCGATCCGGCGGCGGCGGCGGACGGCGGCGGCCTGAGACAGCGAAAAGGCTCCGGTCCCGCGACCAGAGCCTTATGTTTCAGATCATCGGGCGGTTCAGGCGCGGACGGTCTGGCGTCGCATCACCATCAGGGCCGCGAAACCGGCCAGGATCAGGCCGAACAGGATCATGGCCCATTCGGTCATGGTCGGCACGGTCGACCAGGCTGACGTCGTCGACGTAGATTCCCGCCGGATCGTTCCGGCCGAGGAAGGTCAGGGTCGTGCTCGGGCCGCTGGCGACGACGGTCTGGGTGACCTGGACATAGGTCGCGGTGGCGGTCGTGGTTCCGAAGACGCAACTACCGGTGCAGGTGCCCGGCCGCCGTTGGTCGGCGCGCCGTTGGACCACAGCGCCTGAAGTTCGACCGGAGCGTCACCCCCGGTGTTTGTCCTATACTAGAAGGTCAGGGCATAGCTGGCGCCCGGCGTGGTCGCGATTGTCTGCGCCAGCGACGCCCCGCCGACGGCGTTCATACAAGCCGCGCCCACGCATCCGGCGCCAGAGGCGTTGACGCCGCTACGCGCCGGCGGCCCAAAGCCCCACGATATCGCGGTCCACGACGCCCCGCCGCTTTCGAAACCGCCATTGGCGACCTGGGCCGAAGCGGCCCCGGCCGCGCCGACGACGAACATCGCGGCGAACAGTCCGCAGATCACTCTCAGCATCATGTCTTTCCCTCCACGCCGCAGCATGATGGGCGGGACTGAAGAACAATGGTCCTCGAGGCAAGGCGTCTCGGCCTGGGCGCGAAACGGGCGATCCGCCGCGTCTCAGCCCTGACCGCGCACCAGACGGCCGTAGTCCTCCATCAGGCCCAGGCTGATTTCGCCAGGCGTGAAGCGATAGTCGCCGATCTCGCTGACGGGGGTGATCTCGGCCGCCGTGCCGCACAGGAAACACTCGCTGAAGCCCGCCAGTTCTTCCGGCAGGATATGGCGCGTCTCGACCTCCAGCCCCCGCGCGGCCAGCATCTCCAGCACCGTCTGGCGGGTGATGCCGTTCAGGATGGCGCCGTCGGCGGGCGGGGTGATCAGGCGGCCGTCCTGGACGAAGAAGACGTTGGCGCCCGTCGCCTCGGCCACATAGCCGCGCCAGTCCAGCAGCATGGCGTCGGAATAACCGCGCGCATCGGCATAGTGGCGGTTGATGGTGCCGATCATGTACAGGCCCGCCGCCTTGGCCTCGGTCGGGGCGGTTTCGGGCGACGGCCGCTTGTAGGGCGCCCAGCACAGGCGGATGCCCTTCTTCTTGGTCTCCGGGTCGAAATAGCTGGGCCAGTCCCACACGGCGATCGCCACGCGGACGGTCGTGTTGTGGGCCGGGACGCTGACCTGTTCCGAGCCGCGCCAGGCGATCGGGCGCACATAGGCGTCGGTCAGGCCGTTTCTGGCGCAGGTTTCCTTGCAGGCCTCGTTGATCTGGGCCACCGTGAACGGAATCTGGAAGTCGAGCACCTCGGCCGAACGGAACAGACGGTTGGTATGCTCCATCAGCTTGAAGATCTGGCCGTTGTACATTCGCTCGCCCTCGAACACCGAGGAGGCGTAATGAAGCCCGTGGGTCAAAACGTGCACTTTGGCTTCGCGCCAGGGCACGAATTCGCCGTCCATCCAGATCCAGCCGTCACGATCGTCGATAGGAACGAAGGCCATTGAACAACATCTCCCGCGTCGTCCCTGCGGTTAGAGCCGCCTGGACCGTCCAGGTCAACGCCGTCGCGGCCGGGGACGTGCGATGAGCGGCCGCTCGGGTCCCATCGCCGGGCCGGGCGAGGGCCGTCACCTGCTGGTCGTCGACGATGACGACCGGATTCGCGAACTGCTGAAGGAGTTCCTGAGCCGCGAGGGCTATCGCGTCACCGGCGCGGCCCACTCGGCAGCGGCGCGGCGGCTGATGGAGTTGATCGACTTCGACCTGGTGGTGCTGGACGTCATGATGCCCGGCGAAAGCGGGCTGGAGCTGACGACCTGGGTGCGCAACAAGGCCGAGCTGTCCAGGACGCCGGTTCTGCTGCTGACCGCGCGGGGCGATCCCGACGACCGCATCGAAGGTCTGTCGCGGGGCGCCGACGACTATATGTCCAAACCGTTCGAGCCGCGCGAACTGGCGCTGCGCATCGACGCCATCCTGAGGCGCACCGGCGGCAAGCCGATGACCCCGCGCGAAATCAAGCTGGGACCGGCGACCTTCGACATGGAGCGGCTGGAGCTGATGCGCGACGGCAAGCCGATGCGCCTGACCGAAGCCGAGGCGCAGTTGCTGAAGACCCTGGCCATCCACGCCCATTCGCCGGTCGAGCGCATGACCCTGTCGCCCGACACCGCCGACATCACCGGTCGAGCCGTGGACGTGCAGGTGACCCGCCTGCGCCGCAAGCTGGAGACCGATCCGAAGAACCCGCGCTACCTCCAGACGGTGCGCGGCGTCGGATACATGCTGGCGCCGGATTGATGGGCGCGCTGTCGTCAAATCCTCCCCCGTCGGGGGAGGTGGATCGACGCGTCAGCGTCGAGACGGAGGGGGCGATGGACGCACCTGCCCCCCTCCACCGCTTCGCGGCGCCCCTCCCCTGGTGGGGGAAGATTTTGTGAAACTCCTCCCCGCATCGCTCTGGCCGCGGTTTCTGAAGCGGCGGCTGCCGACCTCGCTGTGGGGTCGGTCGCTGCTGATCATCGTGCTGCCGGTCTTGGTGATGCAGGCGGCGGTGACCTGGATCTTCTTCGACGCCCACTGGCAGACGGTGACGGCGCGTCTGTCGGAAGGCTTGGCGGGCGACATCGCCTGGGCGGCCGAAAGCTATGCCGACGACCCCACGGCGCGGAACCTGGCGGTGATCGCCGACCGGGCCGAGCGGTCCATGTCCCTGTCCATCGCGCTACAGGAAGAGGCGACCTTGCCGCGCGAGCAGCAGCGCGGCCAGTTCGGGGTCATCGACCGGACCCTGGAGAAGGCGCTGGCGGCGCGGTTGGACCAGCCGTTCTGGTTCTCCACCACCCGCTATCCGGCCTATGTCGACATCCGGGTGCAGCAGCCGCAGGGCGTGCTGAGGATCATCGCCCCGCGCGAACGGGCGGTGGCGACCCAGGCGCATATCTTCGTGCTGTGGCTGATGGTGGCGACGGCGCTGCTGCTGGGGGTGGCGGTGTTGTTCATCCGCAATCAGGTGCGGGCCATCGAGCGGCTGGCCAGCGCGGCCGAGGCCTTTGGGCGCGGCGAGACCGTGCCGACCTTCAAGCCGCACGGCGCGCGCGAGGTGCGGGCGGCGGCGACCGCCTTCCTGGCCATGCGCGACCGCATTCAGAGGCATATCGACCAGAGGACGGCCCTTTTGGCCTCGGTCAGCCACGACCTGCGCACGCCCCTGACGCGGCTGCGCCTGGAGCTGGCCCTGGCTCCGGCCTTCAAACGTCAGGCCGCCATGAAGGGCGATCTGGACGAGATGGAGCACATGATCGACGAATACCTGGCCTTCGCGCGCGGCGAGACCGGGGAAGCGGCCCAGACGGTCGATGTCGGCGCCCTGCTGAAGGCCGCCGGCGAGGACGCCAAACGGGCCGGCGCCGAGGTCGAGGTGACGGCGCCCGAGACCCTGACCGCCAATCTGCGGCCGATGGCCTTCAAACGCGCCCTGATGAACCTGACGGGCAATGCGGCGGCGCATGGCGAACATGTGCGGCTGACGGCGCGGTCCCTGCCCTCGGGCGGGTTGGAGATCGCCGTCGAGGACGATGGGCCGGGCATACCCGAAGACATGCACGAAGAGGCGTTTCGGCCCTTCTCGCGGCTGGACGAGTCTCGCAACCAGAACCACAAGGGCGTCGGCCTGGGCCTGGCCATCGCCCGCGACGTGGCGCGCGGCCATGGCGGCGACATCACCCTGGCCCGCAGCGACATGGGCGGGCTGAAGGCGCTGGTGCGGCTGCCGGGCTAGGGTTCGCGGCGCGATCACGTTTCGCGGCGCTGGCTGGCGGCAGGCCGCCTCCAGGACCATATTCAAGCGGAAAATAGGAGTTTCGCCATGCGTCGTTTCGCCTTCGTCGCCCCGTTCGCCGCCGCCATGGCCATGGCCGCCGCGGCCCAGGCCGAGCCGCGCATCACCGTGACCCTGGGACCCGAGGTCCAGGCCAAGGCCGACGACCTGGGCGAACGCGAGGTGGCGCGTCAGGCCGATCGGCTGGCCGAGGTGGTCGGCCGGGCGCTGGCGCGCACCGACCGCTATGACGGCGCCGAGGTGCGGCTGACCCTGACCGAATTGAAACCGAACCGGCCGACCTTTGAACAGGTGGCGCGCACGCCCGGCCTGTCGGCCATCGACAGCATCAGCATCGGCGGCGCCGCGATCGAGGTCGAGGTGGTGCGGCCGAACGGCGACCGCACGACCGGCCGCTTCGATTATTTCTCGCACAGCCTGGCCGAAGTGCGCGGCTTCTCGACCTGGCAGGACGCCGACCGGGCCTATGCGCGCGCGGCCGCCCGCCTGGAGAGCGGACGAATCTGAGGATCTTCACCCCTCTCCCGTTGGGAGAGGGCTTGAACGCCCAAGAGCCTGCAAGGCGATTGGCGGCGTGAAAGGGTGAGGGGCGACTGGTGGGTGATGATCGGCGGATAGCCGGCCCTCACCCTTTCGGCTGGCGCATCGCTACGCTCTGCGAGCCTCAAGCCCTCTCCCAACGGGAGAGGGGTCAGTGTTAGCGCGACAACTCCTGCGCCCGCGCCCTCGCCGCCGCGACGGCGGCTTCGACGGCCGCGTCCAGCCCCTCGGCCGTCAACGCCTTCAGTCCCGCCTCGGTCGTGCCGCCGGGCGAGGCGACGCGGGCAATAAGGCTCTCGACCGTCTCGGTCCCGTCCAGACCGGCGGCGGCTGAGCGGACGGTGGCGCGGGCCAGGTCGGCGGCGACGGCGGGCGGCAGGCCTTGCGCCTCGCCCGCCTGGGCCAGGGCGCGGGTGAAGGCGAAGACATAGGCCGGTCCCGAACCGGCCATGGCCGTGACGGCGTCCATCATCGCCTCATCCGGGATGTCGACGACCGCGGCGACCGGCGCGAACAGGGACCGGGCCACGGCGGCGGCCGAGGCGTCCGCGCTCCACAGACCCGCCGCGCCCTTGCCCACGGCGACGCCGGTGGTCGGCATGACGCGGGCGACGGGACCGGCGAAGGCGGCCGCCAGATCGGCGCCGCGCACCCCGGCCATGACCGAGATCACGGGGGCGCCGCCGATTTTCGAGGCGATGTCGGCGGCGACGTCGCGCCACTTGGCCGGTTTGACGGCCAGAACCACGGCGCGGGCGCCGGACAGGGCTTCGACGGGCGGATTGATCCGCGCCCCGGCGGCGCGCGCGGTCTCGGCTGCGGGCTTGCCGGACGGGGTCAGGATGATCAGGTCGCGCGGATCGACCGCCCCGGTCGCCAGCCAGCCCTCGACCATCGCCGAGCCGAGACGGCCGCAGCCGACGAGGATGACGGGGCCGTTGCTAAATATGGTCATGCTTTTCCCCGCTCATCCCCGCGGAAGCGGGGACCCAGTGAGAGCTACGCGACGTGGCGCTGGATCAGCTTTAGCGGATCGGTTTCGCCGCTCCACCATCCAAAGGACTGGGTCCCCGCTTTCGCGGGGATGAGCGGACTTTGAAGATCACGCGCTGCCGACAGTCTCGAACAGGCACGCCGCCAGGGCGTCTTCGGCCTTCTTCATGCCCTTGGCCATGAAGCGGAAGGCCGGATAGTAGCGGTCGGCCGCCTCGATGGCGGCGTCGATCATCGAGGCCGCCTGGCCCAGGGTCGGGCGTTCGCCGTGCGGCAGGGCCAGGCTGTGGCGGAAGACGATCTCGCCCTCGTCCGGCCAGACCTCGAAATGGCCCAGCCAGGTGCGCTGGTTGATCAGGCCGGTCAGCTCATAGGCGGCGGCGCGGCGCGACTTGGTGATGCGCAGATCCAGCGCGCAGCACAGTTGCAGACAGTCGCCCTCGGGCCGCCAGGCGAACCACAGCTCATAGTCCTTCCAGTCCCCGGCCAGGGCGAAGGCCAGGTCGCCGTCGTCGGTGCGGTCGAACGGCAGATTTTCCGCGTTCAGGACGTGTTCGACCACGTCCAGAGGGTCCATCGGCACGTCGATCTCTTCGGGGCGGGCGGCGTCCATCAGGCGACGGTCCTTGGAAAAGGGCGCTTCGGCCGCGACTCACGACCGATGCTGGGACGGTAGGCGTGTTCGCGGATTCGCCTCAACCGGCTGCGTCCCCGGGGGGAGTTCCGCCTGTGGACGTTCCCTTTTTGGGTTTCGTGACCGTTTTCAAACCGGCGATTTCCGCGCGCAAGGCGGCGATCTCGGCCTTCAGGGCGTCGAACTCGTCGCGCCGGACCAGATCCAGCTCGGCCACCATGCGGTCGGTCTGGGCGCGGAAGGCGGCCTTGGCCTCTTCGCCCGCCGACTGGGCCAGGCCCATGGCGCCGGTGGTCATCTTGGACAGTTCGTCGAGGATCGGGTTGCGGGTCTGCATCGAAAGCTCCGGCCCGGCCGCGCCGGGTGTCGTTGGCAAGGGTCCGCCGAATATGGTGAACGCGGTCTTAACCGCCATGCGGCCGATGGTCGTCGGAACTCGCCTGTTGGGGGCGACGCGCGCGACGACGCTTGCTAAAGGGCGAAGAGAAGCAGCGACGCCAAAGGAGCCTCCGTGGTCTTTCCCGAGTTCGATCCCGTCCTGATCTCCATCGGTCCCCTGCCCATCCGCTGGTACGCCCTGGCCTATGTCGCGGGGATCGTGCTGGGCTGGTGGTACGCCGCCAAGCTGGTGAAGACCGAACGGGTCTGGGCGCCGGGCCGGCCGCCGATCAGCGGGGTGCAACTGGACGATCTGGCGCTGTGGATCACGATCGGCATCATCCTGGGCGGACGGCTGGGCTACGCCCTGTTCTACAAGCCGGTGATGTTCGCCCAACTGTTCACGGGCCAGACCTGGGGCGAGCGGCTGGAGCTGCTCCAGATGTGGGCCGGGGGCATGAGCTTCCACGGCGGCTTCCTGGGCGTGGCCCTGGCGATCATCTTGTTCGCGCGCAAGCACAATGCGCGGCTGCTGTCGCTGAGCGACCTGATCGCGCCGGTGGTGCCGATCGGCCTGTTCTTCGGCCGCCTGGCGAACTTCATCAACGGCGAACTGTGGGGGCGGATCACCGACGTGCCCTGGGCCATCCGCTTCTGCAACGCCCGCATCCTTGAGACCTACGGCTATTGCCCGGCGGGCGACGCGCCGCGCCATCCCAGCCAACTGTATGAGGCGGGGCTGGAGGGGCTGATGCTGTTCGGCCTGCTGTGGCTGGCGGTGTGGAAATGGCGGCTGCTGGCCAAGCCGGGATACGTCACCGGCCTGTTCCTGTTGGGCTATGGCCTGTCGCGGGCCTTGCTGGAGAACGTGCGTCAGCCGGACGCGGGGCTGGAGAACCTGCCGCTGCATCTGACCATGGGCATGATCCTGTCGATCCCGATGATCATCGTCGGCGCATGGCTGGTCTGGCGCGCCTGGAGCCGGCCGCCCGTCCAGGGCTGATCCGGTGTCGTTGAAGGCGCGGCTGTCGCGCGAGATCGCCCTGACCGGCCCGATGACCGTGGCCGACTATGTGACGCGCTGCCTGCATGACCCGCAGGACGGCTACTACGCGACGCGCCCTTCGCTGGGCGAAGGCGGCGACTTCATCACCGCGCCCATGGTCAGCCAGATGTTCGGCGAGCTGATCGGCCTGTGGGCGGTCGAGACCTGGTCGCGGCTGGGCGCGCCCGACCGGTTCCGCTTGGTCGAGGTGGGTCCCGGCGACGGCACGTTGATGGCCGACGCCCTGAGGGCCGCGCGATTGGCGCCGCCGTTCCTGGAGGCCTGCGATCTGGTGCTGATCGAGCCGTCCGGGCCGTTGCGGCAGATGCAGGCGAAACGGCTGGCGGACGGGGACGTCGAACCGCGCTGGGTCTCGGGGCTGGACCGGGTCGAGACGGACGCGCCGGTGATCCTGATCGCCAATGAAGTGCTGGACTGCCTGCCTGCGCGGCAGTTCGTTAAGACCGACGACGGCTGGGCCGAGCGTCGCGTCGGGGTCGATGACGAGGGCGGCCTGGTGTTCGGCCTGGTGAAGCCCAGCACAGGCTTCATCAAGCCGGAATTCGACGTCGCGCCGGGTCAGGTGATCGAAATCTCCGACGCTCAGGCCGGATTCGGGCGGGCGGTCGGCGAACTGGTCAAGGCGGCGACGGGCGCGGCCCTGCTGATCGACTACGGCCGGGCGCGGGCGGGCGCGGGCGACACCCTTCAGGCCCTGCACCGGCACAAGAAGGTCGATCCCCTGGCCGAGCCGGGCCAGGCGGACCTGACGCAATGGGCGGACTTCCCGACCGTGCTGGAGGCGGCGGTGCGGGCCGGGGCCGACGTGTCCGGCTGCCTGGACCAGGGCGAGTTCCTGCGCCTGCTGGGGATCGAGGCCCGGGCCGAACGGCTGAAGGACGGCCGCCCGGACGCGAGCGCGATCATCGACCGGCAGTTGGCGCGGCTGACGGCGCCGGACCAGATGGGCGAACTGTTCAAGGCCGCCGCCGTCTTCGCACCTCACGGGCTGGTGGTTCCGGGGTGGGAGGATTGACCGCGCCCGCGCCCATCACCCATCCGTTGCTGGCGCGCGCGGGCGTAAGGCACGGCTTCTTCACCCGCGCGGGCGGTGTGTCCGAGGGGCTGTACGCGGGCTTGAACACCGGCGTGGGTTCAAACGACGACCCGGCCGCCGTGGTCGAGAACCGACGCCGTGCGGCGGCGTGGATGGGCGGCGTCCCCGATGATTTCGCCGCCTGCTATCAGGTGCATTCGGCCGTCGCCCGGGTGGCCGAGGCGGGCTGGAGGGGCGAACGGCCCGAGGGCGACGCCAGCGTCACCGCAGCCCCCGGCGTGATCTGCGCCGTCCTGACCGCCGATTGCGCGCCGGTGCTGTTGGCCGACGCCGAGGCGGGCGTGGTCGCCGCCGTCCATGCGGGCTGGAAGGGCGCGCTGAACGGCGTGATCCACAGCGCGGTCTCGGCCATGCAGGCCCTGGGCGCGGAACCCGGTCGGACGGTCGCCGTGATCGGCCCGTGCATCGCCCAGTCCAGCTATGAGGTCGGCGCCGACTATCAGGCGCGGTTCGAGCACCACGATCCGGGCAGCGGACGGTTCTTCGCGCCGGGCGCGGCGACGGACAAACGCCAGTTCGACCTGGCCGGCTTCGTCCTGTGGCGGTTGGAACAGGCGGGCGTCGGCGAGGCGGCCTGGACCGGCGACGACACCTGGGCGGACGAAGCACGTTTCTATTCCAACCGCCGGGCCTTTCAGCGCGGCGAAGCGGATTTCGGACGATTGATGAGCGCGATCAGATCGGATTGAACCCTCTCCCGTTGGGAGAGGGCTTGAGCGCCCGAGAGCCGTCAGGCGATCGGACTTGCGCGAAAGGGTGAGGGTCGAGTGACGGGTGATGATCGGCAAACAGCCGCCCCTCACCCTTTCGGCTGGCGCATCGCTACGCTCTGCGAGCCTCAAACCCTCTCCCAACGGGAGAGGGAAGCCTAACCCGCTTCGGCCAGTTCCTCGACGCGGGTGACCTCGCGCCACGCATCCGGTTGGGCCAGCAGGGCGCGGACCAGCTTGTTGTTGACGGCGTGGCCCGCCTTGACGCCCTCGTAGCGGCCGATGATCGGCGCGCCCAGCACATAGAGGTCGCCGATGGCGTCCAGGGCCTTGTGACGCACGAATTCGCGCTCCATCCGCAGGCCGCCGGGGTTCAGGATCTCGTCGCCGTCGATGACCACGGCGTTTTCCAGCGACCCGCCGCGCGCCAGTCCAGCCTGACGCAGGGCCTCGACCTCATGGGCGAAACCGAAGGTGCGGGCGGCCATGATCTCGCTGCGGAAGGTGTCTTCGTCGACGACGAAATCCACCACCTGATTGCCGATGACGGGGGTCGGGAAGTCGATCTCGAACCGCATCTCATAGCGGTCGCAGGGCAGCAGCATGGCCGACTTGTCGCCCTCCTCCACCCGGATCGGTTTCAGGATCTCGATGTAGCGCACGGGAACCGACTGGCGACGGAAGCCCGCGCGATCCAGCAACTGCACGAATTGCAGGGCCGAGCCGTCCAGGATCGGCAGTTCCGGCCCGTCCACCTCGACCACGGCATTGGCCACGCCCAGGGCGCAGAAGGCGGCCATCAGATGCTCGATCGTCGACAGGCGCACGCCCGCCGCATTCTCGATCATGGTGTTCAGACGCGCATCGATGACGGCGTCGCCCGACACCGGAATGCGGTTGTCGCGGTCGGAGATATCGGTGCGGACGAAGACGATGCCGGTTCCCGGCGCCGCCGGACGCACGGCCAGACGCACGCGCTGGCCGGTGTGGACGCCCACGCCGGCGATGATCGCGGGCGCGACAAGCGTCTTTTCGCGGTGATCGGTCGTACGCGGCAAACTCAAACTCGCTGTCTTTGAAGCTGTCCGCATCTGCGCACGGATCAGCGCCCCATCGACCCTCTAACCGCGAGACGGCAAGCGAGAAACGAAACTCGAGTTTCGGATTGTTTCGTTTTGGGATGCAGGAGGGCTTAGGGCTTAGGGCTTAGGGCTTAGGGCTTAGGGCTTAGGGCTTAGGGCTTAGGGCTTAGGATGATGCGCTGGGGCGGATAGCGGACAATAAACGAAAAGGGCGGCCCATCTGGACCGCCCTTCTAAGCCCTAATTCCTAAGCCCTAAGCCCTAGTTGGCCAATCGGCGCAGGAAGGACGGGATCTCCAGATCATCGTCGGCCTGGCCCAGTTCGGGGTCCTGGATCACCGGCTGCGTCGCGGCGGCAGAGGCGCGAGGAACCTGACGCGGCGCATAGGTCGGCGCGGGCGGCGCGGTCCGCTTGCCGCGGCCGAACAGGCTCCAGCCCGACTTGCGGTGATGATCACCGTCGTCGGCATAGTCATCGACCGGCGGGGCGGCGACCGGCTCGCGCGCGCTGGCCGCGGCGCGATCCATATAGAGGTCGCCCTGGACGGTCGGCGACGTCTCGGCCGGAGCGGCGGCGCGGGCGGCCGGAACGGCTTCATACTCCTCGACCCACGGATCGACGATCGGCTCAAGGGTGCGCGGCGTTTCGGCGGCGTGGATCACCGGCTCGGAACGAACCTCCGGCAGCGGCGCCGGGGCGAAGGTCGGCTGAACGATCGGGGTTTCCACACGCGGGGCGGCCGCACGCACCGGCTCGGCGCGAACGGGTTCGGCCGGGACCGGAGCCGAGGCGTACAGAGGGGCCGGGCGGCGGGCGTCGAGGGTGCGGGTCGCGGCGACCGGCTCCTGCTTGCCCATCGAGGCCTCGTCCATGCCGGTGGCGACGACCGAGACGCGGATCTTGCCGTCCAGGGCCGGGTCGAAGGCGGCGCCGAAGATGATGTTGGCGTCGGCGTCCACTTCCGCCGAGATGGCGTTGGCGGCCTCGTCGACCTCCAGCAGGGTCATGTCCATGCCGCCGGTGATGTTGACCAGCACGGCCTTGGCGCCCTTCAGGGAGGTCTCGTCCAGCAACGGGTTGGCGATGGCGTTCTGGGCCGCCAGCAGGGCGCGGTCGTCGCCCGTGGCCTCGCCCGTGCCCATCATTGCCTTGCCCATCTCGCTCATCACCGCGCGGACGTCGGCGAAGTCGAGGTTGATCAGGCCCGGCAGGATCATCAGGTCGGTGATCGAACGCACGCCCGAGTGCAGCACCTGGTCGGCCATGCCGAAGGCGTCGGCGAAGGTCGTGCGCTCATTGGCGACGCGGAACAGGTTCTGGTTCGGAATGACGATCAGGGTGTCGACATAGCGTTGCAGCTCGGCGATGCCCGAATCCGCCAGGCGCATGCGGTGACGCCCCTCGAAGGTGAAGGGCTTGGTCACGACGCCGACGGTCAGGATGCCCCGATCACGCGCGCATTTGGCGATGATCGGCGCGGCGCCGGTGCCGGTGCCGCCGCCCATGCCGGCGGTGATGAAGATCATGTGCGCGCCTTCCAGGTGCGCGTGAATCTCGTCGGCCGATTCCTCGGCGGCGTTCATGCCGACCTCGGGGTGGGCGCCCGCGCCCAGGCCTTGCGTGATCGTGGCACCCAATTGGATGCGGCGATCCGTCTTGGCGAAGCTGAGGTGCTGGGCGTCGGTGTTGGCGACGACGAACTCGACCCCTTCGAGACCCGCGTCGATCATGTTGTTGACGGCGTTGCCGCCCGCGCCGCCGACCCCGAAGACGACGATGCGAGGCTTCAATTCCGTGGCTTCAGGACGCACCAGAGAAAGAGACATATTCGTTCCGACCTTCCGACCCTGCCCTCTCGACACCCGCGAAATCCCGCCGATTCGCCAGTAGTTATGAGCGTCTTAAGGAAACGCCCGGGAGCGTTAAGAGAAGGTTATCGGATAGCTTGAGTCGGCCCTCTGGCGAGCGATTTCGTTAACCATCGCCGCAAATTTTCGATCTCGAAACGGCAAAGAAGAAGGGGCGGCCCTTTCGGACCGCCCCTCGCAGTGTTCGGCGAATGCCGAGGTCCGGCTTACCAGACCTTGTAGTTGAAGTTGACGAAGTAACGACGGCCGAACAGGTCGAAGTTGTCGTTGGAGTTGCGGCCCAGCCAGTGCGCCGGCTCTTCGTCGAAGGCGTTGACCACACCGGCACGGACCCGCAGGTCGTCGGTGACCTGATAGGCCATCGTGAAGTCGTGCTGGTTGAAGGCGCCGGTCTCCAGGTATTTGGCGAACTCGCGGATGTCCGGGTTGGCCACCAGGGCGTCGGCGTCGCCGATCTCCTGGCTGCCCTGCCAGTCCCAATCCCACGACAGGGTCAGGCGGTCGGTGGGCTGCCAGGCCACGGTCGACAGGAAGCGGACCCGCGGCATGCCGATGGTGTCGGCATAGATCGACGGGAAGGTCGGATCGGCGATGTTGGTGTAGTCGTTCTGCTCGATCGTCCAGGAGCCGCGCAGGTTCCAGTTGATGCGGCCCCAGTCCTGGCCGATCACATCGACGATGTCGAAGCGATAGCGGGCCGAGAAGTCGACGCCTTCCGCGGTCAGCTTGGCGTAGTTCAGCGAACCTTGGATGAAGCCGGTGACCATCCAGGTGGTCGGGTCACGCGTGATGGTGTTGCAGGCGGCCGTGTTGATGGTCGGCTGGCTCACGCACTGGACCGAGTTCTGCTGGGCGGTCGTGGTCGCGATCGCGTCGGTGATCTCGATCTTGTAGTAGTCCAGCACCATCGAGAAGTTCGGGAAGTACGACGGCGTCCACACCACCGAGGCGGTGAAGGAGTCCGAGGTTTCCGGCTGCAGGAAGGGGTTGCCGCCGCTCAGGCCCGGAATGCCGCCCGTGCCGTAGGTCGGCTGGAAGGCGTTCGGGTCGGTCGGGTTCACGAAGGTGAAGCTGTGACCGGCCGCGTTCGACAGGGCCTGGCAGTTGGCCCGGCGGTTGGCCTGGATGGCCGTGTCGGTCAGGGCGTTGATGTTCGAGACCAGGCAGGGGTCCGCGAAACCGTTGGCGAAGGTCTGACCGTAGGGCGAGTACAGTTCGCCCAGGTTCGGCACGCGGATGGCCGTGTTCTGCGTGACGCGGAACAGCAGGTCGTCGATCGGACGCCAGGAACCCTGGATCGAATAGGTGTCCTGGATGCCGACGGTGGTGTAGTCGGCGGTGCGATAGGCGCCCGAGATTTCGGCCGAACGGCCCAGCCAGCTATCCTGGAACAGCGGCACGCGCAGTTCGATGAAGGCTTCGCGCGTCTCGTAGGACACGGCCGGGAAGTCCGGGCCTTCGTTCAGGAACAGCATGCGGCCGCCCGAGGGAGCGCTGCGGCCGGTGCCCGAGGTGGTTTCCTTGCGGCTTTCGACGCCCATGGCGAAGCCGATCGGGCCGGCGCCCCAGAAGTCCCACAGCTCGCCGGACATGAAGCCCAGGAAGTCCTGCTGACGGTTGTGGTCGGTGACGTAGATCTCAGCGCCGATGAACTCACGCGCGGCGTCCGAGAAGCCGCCCTCGCCGAAGATGCGCACCGGCGTACACCGGTTGATCATGTCGTTGGTGATGCCGCTGTAGCCGAGCGCCACCGAACCCGAGGTCGGGATCGGATAGCCCTGGGCGCGACGCAGTTGCGTGCGGCAGACCACCTCGCCCGGACGGCCGTTGACGATGCCGGCGGTGTCGACCACCGCGTCGGCGGCCATCTGCAGCTCGTTGTAGCCGTCGGCCCGCTCCCAGTTGCGGTTGTTCATCTCGCCGTAGGTGTAGCCGACTTCCCAGTTCAGGTTCTTGATGAAGCCGACGTCGCCCGCGTCGCCGCGCAGACCGATGACGTAACGCTGCAGGTCACGCTGGTTCAGTTGCGAACGGACGGTGGGGTACAGTTTGTGCTGGGCGCGCGGGTCGGCGACGGTCGAGGTGACCACGCCGGCCGAGTTGAAGATCTGGCGCATGTTGTTCTGGATCGCCAGACGCACGTTGGCCGGCAGATAGGCGTTGTCCAGGCCGATCTGCAGTTGGCCGCCGGTGGTCACGACCGGCGGGCTGGCCGGGTTATAGGCGGCGATGTTGAAGTCGTAGAAGGTGCGCTGACCGGCGTCGTAGGTCTCTTC
>Ga0209793_1000380_pt1 | contig 55719 bp, 52 predicted proteins | sample EBPBio122009_DNA_FD_185863 | JGI IMG/M metagenome (GOLD analysis project Ga0209793, IMG submission 185863) | Wastewater treatment Type I Accumulibacter community from EBPR Bioreactor in Madison, WI, USA - Reactor 1_2/2/2009_ DNA (SPAdes) (version 2) | ecosystem: Engineered > Bioreactor > EBPR >... | reverse complement strand
CGGCCGCCGGCGCCGGCGCGTCCGCGTCGGTGATGGCCTATTCCACCAATTCGATCAGCTGGCTGGAAAGCGTCCGCAAGAAGGCGGACGAGGCGCGGCTGTCCAGGGAGGCGCTGGTGATGCGGACCTCCGAAGCGCTGTCCAACGAGACCGGCGTCAACATGGATCAGGAGATGGCGCTGCTGCTCGAGCTCGAGCAATCCTACCAGGCGTCCTCACGCATCATCCAGGCCGTCGACGAAATGTTCGCGGCGCTGTTCCAGGCGGCGGGGTAACCGGCGATGAAGACCGCCAGCGTCTCGTCCCACTCGATCAGGCAGGCATTGCGCTACTCGATGACGCGCATGCAAAATGACCTGGTCGCCGCCCAGAAGGAATCGACCACGCTGCGCGTCGCCGATGTCGGCCTGGCGCTGGGCGCGCGCACCGGCCATTCGGTGTCGCTGGCGCGCGACGTGTCGCGGCTCAACAGCCTGCTCGATTCCAACCAGCTCGCCGCCTCCCGGCTGGCGTCCACCCAGTCGGCGCTCGGCCAGCTCACCGATCGCGGCGAGGAACTGCGCAAGGCGCTGACGGCGACGCTCTCCGGCAGTTCCGAGCCGGACATTGCCCGCGCCGACGGCGACGCGATGCTCGATACGCTCACCGCGATCATGAACACCTCGATCAACGGCGAATACCTGTTTGCCGGCGTCAACACAGACGTCATGCCGCTAGCCAATTTCAATGACCCCAATTCGCCGGCGCGCCAGTCGTTCGACGCCGCTTTCATGGGTCATTTCGGCTTTGCCCAGACCGATCCCGCCGCCGCCAACATCACCGAAGGCCAGATGACCGATTTCCTCGACAATGTCGTCGAGCCGCAGTTCATGGGCGCGGACTGGAACCTCAACTGGTCGACCGCGTCCGACGATCCGATCGTCTCGCGCATCGGTCTGAACGAGACCGCCAGCACATCGATCAGCGCCAATCAGACCGGCGTGCGCAAGCTGGCGATGGCGGCTGCCATTTCCGCCAGCCTGCTGAGCGGGCCGGTCAACAGCGGCGCCGTCTCGGCCGTTGTCAACCGCGCGCTGGCGCTCACCGCCGAAGGCGTCGCCGCCGTCACCGACGAGCGTTCGGCCATCGGCGTCCAGGAGAACCGCATTTCGAACGCCTCATCGAGGATCGAGATGCAGATCGACATTTTCGAGCGTTCCATCCTCGATATGGAGGGCATCGACCCCTATGCGGCGGCGTCGAAAGTGTCCGCGCTCGTGACGCAGATCGAAACTGCCTATTCGTTAACCTCGCGCATACAACAATTGAGCCTGCTTAGGTTCCTAGGCTGACCCAACGAGACCTTTCATTCATGTATCAGTTTTCCTACGCCGACATTCAAACCGACTCTCTCGCCGATGCGAAGGACCGCGAGCGCCAGCTGCTCGACCGTTCGATCGAACTGCTGCTTGAAGCGCGATCCAGCGGCGTCGAATCGCACAAGTCGATCGAGGCGATCCATTTCATGCACCGGGTCTGGACGACCTTCATTGAGGACCTCGGCAGCTCCGAAAACGAACTGCCCAAGGAACTGCGCGCCAATCTCATTTCCATCGGCCTGTGGCTGCTGCGCGAAGGCGAATCCATCCGCCAGGGCGCGTCCGACAATTTCGACGGCCTGATCGAAGTGTCGCAAATCATCAGGGACGGCATTCAATGAAGAACACGCTGAAGATTTCGCTGAAGCCCAACGAAAAGATCTACATCAACGGCGCCGTGGTCCGCGTCGACCGCAAGGTGTCGATCGAGTTCCTCAACGACGTGCAGTTCCTGCTCGAGAACCACGTCCTCCAGCCCGAGGACGCCTCGACGCCGCTGCGCCAGCTCTATTTCATCGCCCAGATGATCCTGATGGCGCCCGAGACCGCCAGTGACGCCCGCCAGATGTTCCGCAAGTCGTTGTCGATGATGCTGGCCGGCTTCAGCGACGACTATATCCTGATGAACCTGAAGCAGATCGACCGGCTAGTCACCGAAGGCCAAGTCTACGAAGCATTGAAGGCGATCCGCGCGCTCTATCCGCTCGAAGCCGAAATCCTCAATCCCCGCGGCGCGACGGCGACGTCGGTCGAACAACGAGCAGGAGCGATCTGATGGCCGTGGCAGCAGTCGGCGCAACCGGCGCCGCCAACAACGCGCAGGCGGCCCAGAAGGGCTCGACCGTCGACTACCAGTCGTTCCTCAAGCTGCTCGTCGCGCAGATGAAGAACCAGGATCCGACCGCGCCGATGGATTCGACCGACTACGTCGCCCAACTCGCCACCTTCAGCCAGGTCGAGCAGACGGTGCAGACCAATTCCAAGCTCGACCAGATCCTGCAGGCCCAGACCCTGTCCCAGGCCAGTTCGCTGATCGGCCGCACCGTGACCTCCCATGACGGTTCAGTCACCGGAACGGTCGGCTCGGTGAAACTCTACTCGGATGGCATTATCGCCGTGCTCGACAACGGCCAGGAAGTGCCGATGCTGCCCGGCGTGACGGTGAGCTGACGAGGCGCCATGAACGAAGCCGACGCACTCGAAATCGTCCAGGCCGCGATCTGGACAGTGCTGGTGGCGTCGGCCCCGGCGGTCGCCGCCGCCATGATCGTCGGCATCGGCATTGCGCTGGTCCAGGCGCTCACCCAGATTCAGGAAATCACCCTGACCTTCGTGCCCAAGATCGTCGCCATCCTGCTGGCGATGGTGCTGACCGGCCCCTTCGTCGGTGCGCAGATTTCCGCATTCTCGAGCGTCGTCTTCGAGCGCATCGAAAAAGGCTTCTGACGCCGCACCCGCCGCCGCGCCAAGTTCGCGCAAGTTTGAGCCGCTAGCCTTCCGCTGCGCCGCATTGCGTGGCGAGAGGACATGGTTTGGCGCTTGTAGAATCCCTCCCCAAGATCGCGACGGCAAAGCATGGCCGCGACGTCGGCTTCGCCATCGGTATCGTCGCGATCCTGTGCGTCCTGTTCCTGCCCATCCCAGCCTTCCTGATCGACATCGGCCTGGCGTTTTCCATCGCCCTGTCGGTGCTGATCCTGATGGTCGCATTGTGGATCCAGCGGCCGCTCGACTTCTCGTCGTTCCCGACCATCCTGCTGATCGCGACGATGCTGCGCCTGTCACTCAACATCGCTACCACCCGCGTCATTCTCAGTCACGGCGCCGAAGGCACCAACGCCGCCGGCTATGTCATCGGCGGCTTTTCGAGCCTGGTGATGAGTGGCGACTTCGTCATCGGCATCATCGTCTTCTCGATCCTGCTGGTGGTGAATTTCATCGTCATCACCAAGGGTTCGACCCGCATCGCCGAAGTCGGCGCGCGCTTCACCCTCGACGCCATTCCCGGCAAGCAGATGTCGATCGACGCCGATCTGTCGGCCGGCCTGATCAACGAAAAGGAAGCGCAGTTCCGCCGCCGCGAGCTGGAAGAGGAAAGCGCCTTCTTCGGTTCCATGGACGGCGCCTCGAAATTTGTCCGTGGCGACGCTATCGCCGGCCTCATCATCACCGCCGTCAATGTCGTCGGCGGCATCATCATCGGTTACGCGCGCCATGACATGAACCTTGGCGAAGCGGCCGACGTCTTCGTCAAGCTTTCCGTCGGCGACGGTCTCGTCACCCAGATCCCGGCGCTGATCGTGTCGCTGGCCGCAGGCCTGCTGGTCTCCAAGGGCGGCACGCGCGGCTCGGCCGAACAGGCCGTCATGGGTCAGCTCAGCGCCTATCCGCGCGCGCTTTTCGTCGCCGCCCTGCTGCTGTCGATCCTGGCGCTGCTGCCGGGCCTGCCGATGCTTCCCTTCATCACCCTGGCCCTCATCATGGCCTCGATCGGCTACCTGATCCCCCTGCGCCAGAACCGCATCGCCGCCGAACAGGCCAGCGCCGAACAGCAGAAACAGGCCGCCAAGGACGAGGAAGAGCGCAACTCGGTCAAGGAATCGCTCAGGACCGCCGAGATCGAACTGCTGATCGGAAAACAGCTGTCGACCAAGCTGGTGGCCGGCCATCAGGAGCTGGCGTTCCGCATGGGCAAGATGCGCAAGAAGTTCGCCCAGCAATACGGCTTTGTCGTACCGGAGGTAAAACTGACCGACGATTTCGCCATCCCCGGCAAGTCGTACCAGATCAAAATGCACGGCACGGTCGTGGCCGAGCACCAGATGCGGGTCGGCGAGCTGATGGTGCTGATCGGCTCCAAGCCGCTTCCCGAAATGCCGGGCGAGGAGGTCAAGGAACCGGCCTTCGGCATGCGCGCCTATTCGGTGCCCGACATGTTCGCCGACGATCTGAAGCGCGACGGCTACGCCTTTGCCGACAACATGTCGGTGCTGCTCACCCACCTGTCGGAAGTGATCCGCAACAACCTGCCGCAGCTTCTCTCCTACAAGGACATGAAGGCGCTGCTTGATCGCCAGGACCCCGAATACAAGAAGCTGGCCGACGAGATCTGCACCTCGCATCTGTCCTATCCCGGCTTGCAGGCGGTGCTGAAGTTGTTGCTGGCAGAGCGCGTCTCGATCCGCAATCTGCACCTGATCATCGAAGCCATCGCCGAGATCGCGCCGCATGTGCGCCGCACCGAGCAGATCGTCGAACATGTGCGCATCCGCATGGCGCAGCAGATTTGCGGCGACCTGTCGGAAGGCGGCGTCCTGAAGGTGCTCAGGCTTGGCAACCGCTGGGACCTTGTCCTGCACCAGAGCCTCAAGCGCGACGCCAAGGGCGAGATCCGCGAATTCGACATCGACCCGCGTCTGCTCGAGGAATTCGGCCAGGAAGCCGGCAAGGCGATCCGTTCCCATATCGACGCCGGCGAACGCTTCGTCCTCGTCACCGCGCCCGACGCGCGGCCCTATGTGCGCATGATCGTCGAGCGTCTGTTCCCGACCTTGCCGGTCCTCAGCCATGTCGAGATCGCCAAGGGCGTCGAAATCAGGGTTTTGGGTTCGATCTCATGACCGCCACCCTGCCCGATCTGGTGATCGCGGCTTTCATCGCCTTCTGCCGGGTCGGCGCCTGCTTTCTGGTCATGCCTGGCATGTCGAGCGCGCGCGTGCCGATGCAGGTCCGGCTCTTCGTCGCGGTGGCCGCCACCCTGGCGCTTCTCATGCACCTGTGGGCGACCATCCTGCCATTCGTGCAGTCGCGTCCCGACGCCCTGCTGCTGCTCATCGTCTCCGAGACCATCGTCGGCGGACTGATCGGGCTGGTCGCGCGCATCTACGTCCTGTCGCTGCAGTTCATCGCCGGGGCCATCGCCATGATGGTCGGTTTCGGCGGCATGATGGGTTCGGCGATCGAGGAATCCGAGCCGCAGGCGCCGCTCGCCTCGCTGCTGTCCTTCGCCGCGCTGCTGCTGCTGTTCGTGATGAATTTCCACCACGAGATCGTCAAGGCTCTGGTCGCCTCCTACCAACTCGCGCCGATCAACGTCTTCTACAACCCCCAGACCAGCCTGGTGAACGTCACCGACACGATCTCGCAGTCGTTCTACGTCATGCTGCGGCTGGGCAGCCCGTTCCTTGCCTATTCGCTGCTGATCAACCTCGCCATCGGCTTCATCAACAAGCTGACGCCGCAGATTCCGGTCTATTTCATCTCGCTGCCCTTCGTTATCTTCGGCGGCCTCGTGCTGCTCTACTGGGGCGTTGGCGGCTTCCTGTCGCTGTTTGTCGATTCCTTCCTGCCGGTGACGATCGGACGATGACACCATGAGCGCCCGCGGCCAACGCCTCAAGGATCTGCTGGAGTTGCAGGAGCGGCTGAAACGCATGCATGAGATGCGCCGCGCCGGCCACCTTGCCTCGGCCGCCGCCGCGACCCGCGAGATCGACGAGGTCATGGCCCGCCGCTCCGACGACGGCTCGCTGTCGGACCTGTTTCCCGACGTCTACGCCCGTTTCGTCGACCGCGCACACGATCGTCGCCGCGCCGAAGAGACCGCCGCCGAACAGCAGGCGCGCGAGGTCGCCCGCCAGACGATGCGCGCCAAGGTCACTGCCCGCGAGTTGAAGGCCGAGCAGGACGTCGAGGATCGCCGCCTCCAGGAGCGCGACGCGCTCGAAGCGGTCGAGCGCAAGCTCCGCTCATGATCTCCGCTTCGCGCGCACAAGGTTGCGGCAAGTTACCCGGCGCATAGTGCCGTCAAGGAAACACGCCGGAGCCCGGTTTGCCGACCAGTTCGATGATCGACGCCATGCAGGGGACGCGCCCGTCCGACGCGGCAACAATCGTGCGCGAGGCGGACGGCCGGTCCGCCCGGATCGCCGCGACGGCTGCGGCCAACCGCAGCGCGCGCAGCGAGACCTTCCAGAAGTTCGAGGCCATGGTGCTGCAGAACTTCGTCCAGTCGATCCTGCCCGAAGACAGCGAAGCGGTCTTCGGCGAGGGCATGTCCGGCGACATCTGGAAATCGTTTCTCGCCAGGGAAATCGCCGACCAGATGGCCAGGGCCGGCGGCGTCGGCATCGCCGACCGGGTGCTGGGCGATCACTATTTGGACGGCGACAGGAAGGTGGCGCTCGAAGGCGTCTCGCACGACCCGGCCAGGCCGGACGCCGACCGCAAACAGGCCCTGTCGACCGCCATGGTCCAGGAACTGCAACGCGACATGGCGCGCCGCATCGGCGCCGAACTGGACGGCGAGGCGTCGACCGGCGTCTTTGCGGACAAATGACAGGACTGTGCACATGAACGACGTCATCTATGCGCGCGACATGGTTCCGGCTGGCCACGACCGAGCGCCCGTCGAGCGACCGCCCGCGCCGGCGTCGATTTCGGCGATCATCGGCCGCATCGAGGAAGCCATCGAGACCGAAACTGCCGCGATTTCCGCCGACCCGGCCTTCGACATCCGCGCCTCCAACATGCGCAAGAGCCGCCACCTCTACGATCTCAACCGGGCCCTCAAGGGCGTCAATCCGGCCGACCTCGTCAACCGCCACCGCGACGACGTCGTGCGGCTCAAGGCCAAGCTCGCCGCCAACGAGGCCGCCATCCTCGCCCATCTGAACGCGGTGACCGAGGTCGCCGCCCTGATCAAGCACGCGATCCAGAACGCCGAGGCCGACGGCACCTACAATTCCTATTCCTGCGAAGGCGCCACGGCGTGATCAAATTCATCGTCGCGGCGATCTGGATTTGCGGCGTCACCATCGGGTCGATGATCTACGCCTTCTCCGGCGCGCAAAAGGACGGCGCGGCCGGGGAAGAGGCCGCCGCGACCTATTTCGGCGGCCTGGACTACGTCAAGACCGACGTGCTGTCGGTGCCGATCGTGCGCGACGCCGCGGTGCAGGGCTATTTTATCGCCCGCTTTGTCTACACCGCCGAACAGAAGCGGCTGGCGGCGATGACCGTTCCGGCCGAAAGCATGCTGATCGACGAAGCCTTCACCTACCTCTATTCCAACCCGATCTTCAACTTTTCCGGCGACGGCTCGCCCGTCGACATCGAGGCGTTCCGCGTCGGCCTCCGCGATGCGATGAACAAGCGGCTGGGCGAGGACCTGATCAAGGAAGTGCTGATCGAGCAGGTCGACTATCTCTCCAAGCAGGAAATCCGCGACAACGCCATGCGCCGCCGCAGCGGGCAGCGAACCGGCGGGCCCGACAGCGCCGGCGCCAAGCCGCTCGCATCCGAGGCAATTACGGGCGCCGAAAAGGCGGTCGCTCATTGAGCTGGAACACGACGCGTCCGCGCTACCGGGTCCCAGCCTGCCCGTCGAGCTTCAACTCGACGATCAGTTCCCCCGCTTTGGCCTGATCGCCCGCCGCGATCGCCACCGATGCAACCACGCCCGCGGCCTGCGCGTAAAGCGCGTTTTCCATCTTCATCGCCTCGACCAGCGCCAGCAATTGTCCGGCCGCGACCCGTTCTCCCGTCTTCACCGCCACCTGCCGCACCAGCCCTGACACCGGCGCGACGATGCGCGACGCATCGACCGGCTTTGGCCGCGCCGCCAGCGGGTCGGGCTCGACAAAGGCGAAACTGACGCCGTCGCGGTCAAGATAGGTGGTGCGGCCGTTGCGCACGACGGTCGCAAACCGCGTCTCGCCGCCGGCCTCATAGCCCAGCCGCTCGCCGTCAAGCGTCGCCTGCCCTGAGATCGCCTCCGCGCCGTCGACGCTCACGCCGGTGAGCGCGCCGCGCGTCATCGCAGCTGCCGCCTGCCGCCGCTCGCCGTCGCTCTCCAGCGTCACGGCGCAGATCGCCGTCTCGGTCGAGCGGAACCAGCCGCCCCTGGCCGACAGCGCGATCGCCGCGCCGGCCAGCGCGAAGTCTTCCGCTGTCGCTGTAGGCCGCTCCAGCGCGGCGTCAAAATTCTCGACCCACCGGTCGATCAGCCCGGTGGTCATCTCGCCGGCGCGAAACGCCGGCGATCCGGCAAGCCGCAACAGAAACGTCCGGTTGGTGCGGATGCCGAACAGCGGATGCGCCCTCAGCCCCGCCAGCAGCCGTTCGATGGCCTCGTTGCGGTCGCGTCCATGGGCGACGATTTTTGCGATCATCGGATCGTAGTTCGGTGTCGCCTCACCGCTTTGCGCCACGCCATTGTCGATGCGCAGGCCGGGCAGGACGGCGTCGGGCCGCCAATAGACCAGCTTGCCCGATTGCGGCCGAAAACCGTCGAACGGATCCTCGGCGTAAAGCCGCGCCTCGATGGCGTGGCCAGTCAGAAGCACATCCTTCTGGCGCACCGGCAAAGGCTCGCCGGCCGCGATCCGCAACTGCCACTCGACCAGGTCGAAACCGGTCACTTCCTCGGTCACCGGATGCTCCACCTGCAGCCGCGTGTTCATCTCGAGGAAATAGTACGACCCGTCCTGCCCGACGATGAACTCCACCGTGCCGGCGCCGCGATAGCGCACCGACAGCGCCGCCTGCACCGCATCCGCTCCCATCCGCTTGCGCAGCGCCGCATCGACAAACGGCGACGGCGCTTCCTCGATCACCTTCTGGTGGCGGCGTTGCGCCGAGCAGTCGCGCTCGCCGAGATGAATGCAGTTGCCGTGGCCGTCGGCGAAAATCTGGAACTCGACATGCCTGGCGTCCGTCACCAGTTTTTCCAGCAGCAGCGCGCCGTCGCCAAACGCGCTTTCGGCCTCGCGCCGGGCGCTGTCGAGCGCCGGCCCCAGCCGCTTGGCGTCGTCGACCCGGCGCATGCCGCGTCCGCCGCCGCCCGCCGCCGCCTTCACCAGCAGCGGATAGCCGATCCTGTCGGCCGCCTGCTTGAACGCCGCGCCGCTCTGCTCGGCGCCGTCATATCCCGGCACGATCGCAACCCCGGCCCGCGCCATCAATTGCCGGGCGCGGGCCTTGTCGCCCATCGCATGGATCGCGTCGACCGGCGGGCCGACAAACACCAGCCCCGCCTCGGCGCAAGCCGCGGCGAAGCCGGCGTTCTCCGACAGGAAGCCGTAGCCCGGATGCACTGCGTCCGCACCCGTTTGCCTCGCCGCCGCGATGATCGCCTCGCCATTGAGATAGCTGTCGCTGGCCGCCGCGCCGCCGATCCGCACCGCCCGGTCGGCCGCGCGCACATGCAGCGTATCTGCGTCGGCGTCGGAATAGACCGCCACTGTCGCAATCCCCATCCGCCGCGCCGTGCGGATCACCCGGCAGGCGATCTCGCCGCGATTGGCGATCAGCAGGGTGCGGATCATCGCACGCCACCCGAATTGTGAGTGCCGTTCGCGGAACCACCCCCACCCCGTACCCCTCCCCTCAAGGGGGATGGGAATGCGAGACGTTCACGCACCCCTCCCCCTTGAGGGGAGGGGTACGGGGCGGGGGTAGATTCCAAATCCCTCATCCGAACTTACCGCGCCTTGTTGCTGGTGCCGGGAAGCGTTCCCTCCAGCTTGCAGATGATGCCCAGCATCACCTCGTCGGCGCCGCCGCCGATCGAGATCAGCCGTGTGTCGCGAAACGCCCGCGACACCGGATTGTCGGCGGTGTAGCCCATGCCGCCCCAGTATTGCAGGCACGAATCGGTCAGTTCGCGCGCCAGCCGCCCGACCTTCAGCTTGGCCATCGACGCCAGCCGCGTCACGTCCCTGCCCGCGACATACTGCTCGACCGCCGACCAGCCGAGCGCCCGCAGCGCCTCGACTTCGGTGCGCAGTTCCGCCAGCCGGTAGTGCACCACCTGGTTGTCGAGGATCGGCTTGCCGAACGCCTGCCGGTCGCGGGTGTATTCAATGGTCAGGTCGATCACCCGGTCGAACCCCTTGATCGCGCTGATCACCGCATAGAGCCGCTCCTCCTGGAACTGCAGCATCTGCATGGTGAAGCCCATGCCCTCCTGGCCGATGATGTTGTTGGCCGGCACCCGTACCTCGTCGAAGAACAGCTGCGCGGTGTCGGACGAATCCATGCCGATCTTGTGGATTTTTTCGCGCGTGATCCCCCTGGCGTCCATTGGCACGCAGATCAGCGACTTGTTCTTGTGCGCCGGCCCGTCCGACGTGTTGGCCAGCAGGCAGCACCAGTCAGCCATCATGCCGTTGGTGATCCACATCTTGACGCCATTGATCACCAGATCGTCCCCATCGCGCCGCGCCGTGGTTTTCACCGCCGCCACGTCCGAACCGCCGCCAGGCTCCGACACGCCAAGGCACGACACCACGTCGCCGGCGATCGACGGCGCCAGGAAATTGCGTTTCAGCCGGTCCGACCCGAACCGGTTCAGCGCCGGCGTCGACATGTCGGTGTGCACGCCGATCCCCATGCCGACGCCGCCGCAGTGGATCGCACCGAGTTCTTCCGCCATCACCATCGAATAGGAGAAGTCGAGCCCGAGCCCGCCATAGTCCGGATCGTATTTGATCCCCAGCAGCCCGAGATCGCCAAGTTTTTTGAACAGCGCGTGCGAGGGAAACTGCTCCGCCTTCTCCCATTCATCGACATGGGGATTGATTTCGGTCTCGACGAATTTCGCCACGGTGCGGCGCAAACTCTCGTGTTCCGGCGTAAACTGCATGTCTGTTCCTCCGAATTCATGGGTCGTTGTTCGTTGGTCGTAGGTCGCACAGCCTGTCCATTCGACCGACAAACAACGACGGACGACCGACCCCTCACATCCTTGCCACGCCGAAACTGTTCGGCCGCAATTGTCGCGCCTCGCCGTCGGCTGCGATCGTCAGGCACATCGCCAGCACGGCGCGTGTGTCGCGCGGATCGATAATGCCGTCGTCCCACAACCTGGCGGTGGCGAACAGCGCCCCCGACTGCGCCTCGACGCCGGCGCGGATCATCGCGCCTTGCTTGGCGAGCGCCGCCTCGTCCACCGGTTCGGCGTCGCGCGCCGCCTTGCCGCGCGCCACGATCTCCATCACCTTGGCCGCCTGCTCGCCGCCCATCACCGCCGTCCTCGCCGACGGCCAGGAGAAGATGAAGCGCGGCGACAACCCGCGCCCGCACATGCCGTAATTGCCCGCCCCGTAGGAACCGCCGATGACGAAGGTGAATTTCGCCACCCGCGCATTGGCCACCGCCTGGATCATCTTTGATCCGTGCTTGATCGCCCCGTCGGCCTCCGCCTGCCTGCCTACCATGTAGCCGGTGGTGTTCTGCAGAAAGACCAGCGGCGTCCCCGTCTGGTCGCACAACTGGATGAACTGCGCCGCCTTGGTCGAGCCCTGCGGCATGATCGGCCCGTTATTGGCCAGCACGCCGATCCTGTGGCCCTCGACCGTTGCATGCCCGCACACCGTCTCGGAGCCGTAGTCGCGCTTGAATTCGAGAAAATCCGAGCCGTCGACGATCCGCGCGATCACCTCACGCATATCGAACGGCGTGCGGTCATCGACGGGAACGATGCCCAACAATTCTTCAGCGGGATAACGTGGGTCGTCGGTCGTCGATCGTCGGTCGTTGTCGTCACGACCGACGGCCGACGAATAACGACCGCCACCATCCCGACCGGCTTCGTCCCAGTTCATCAACCGCATGATCTCGCGGCCATAGGCCAGCGCCTGAGCGTCGTCCTCGGCGACATATTCGCCCAGCCCCGTGGTCGACCGGTGCAGATCCGCGCCGCCCAGTTCCTCGTCGTCGGCGTCCTCGCCGATCGCCGCTTTCACCAGCGGCGGCCCGGCGAGAAATATCTTCGAGCGCCCGCGCACCAGCACCACGTAGTCCGACAGCCCCGGCAGATAGGCGCCGCCCGCCGTCGACGAACCGTGCACGATGGCGATCTGCGGGATGCCGGCCGCCGACAGCCGCGCCTGGTTGGCGAAGGAGCGTCCGCCTTCGACGAACATCTCCGCCTGGTAGAGCAGGTTCGCCCCGCCCGATTCGACCAGATAGATCAGCGGCAATTTGTTCTCGAATGCGATCTCGTGCAGCCTCAGCGCCTTCTTCAGCCCGATCGGCGGCACCGTGCCGCCCTTGATGCCCGAATCCGACGCCGAAACGATGACGCGTTTGCCCGACACCACGCCGATGCCGGCGATGGTGCCGCCGCCCATGATATTCTTGGCCCCGTCGTCATCATGCATCTTGTAGCCGGCCAGCGTCGCCAGTTCGAGGAACGGCTCGCCCCGGTCCAGCAGCCGCTCCACCCGCTCGCGCGGCGGCAGTTGCCCGCGCTTTTCGAACATCGCGCGCTTCGACGCCGAATTGTCGCGCACCGCCGCTTCCAGCCGCCGCACCTCGTCGAGCCTGGCGGCCATCGCCTCGGCATTGGCCTTGAACGCGGCCGAGCGCACGTCGATGACGGTGACGATCGTCGGCATCAGTCCTGCTCCTCGCCCAGCACTCTTGGCGTTGTCGCCCGGTGGAACCCGTCGAACGGTTCGGTCGCGCGGCCTTTCGGCAGCGGAAACAGCGCCGAACCCAGCGGCGCGCCGCCGTCGATCGGCACGGTGACGCCGGTGACGAACGCGGCTGCGTCCGACAGCAGGAAGCAGATCACCGAACTGACCTCCGCCTCGACCCCGATGCGTCCCAGCGGCACATGTTTCTTCAACTGCGGAATCAGCGTCTTGGTCTGGCCTTCATAGGTATCCATGCCCGATGATGCGATCCAGCCGGGCGCAACGCAATTAACCCTGACGCTGGCCGGTCCCCATTCATAGGCGGCTGTCCTGGTCAGGTTGACCATGCCGGCGCGCGCCGCGCCCGAATGCGCCATGCCCGGCATGCCGCGCCACATGTCGGCGGCCATGTTGACGATGGCTCCGCCATGCGCCTGCATCGACTGCACGAACGCCTCGCGCGCCATAAGGAAACCGCCGGTCAGATTGTTGGAGACGACCGCCTCGAACCCTTTCTTCGAGATCGCCTGCATCGGCGCGGGAAACTGTCCCCCGGCATTGTTCACCAGCCCGTCGATGCGCCCGCGCGCTGTCACAACGCCGGCGATCGCCACCTTCACCGCCTCTTCGTCGCGGATGTCGAAGGTGCTCGTCGATGCCGCGCCGCCGTCTTCGGCGACCTCCGCCGCGACCCGTTCCAGCTTGTCCGCGTTGCGCCCGGTCACCACCACATGCGCGCCAAGGCTCGCCAGTTCATGGGCGACGCAACGCCCGATGCCCGAACCGCCGCCGGTGACCACGACCGTGCGCCCGGCGAAGCAGCCGGGCCGCAGCATGCTGGAATATCCCATGCGGTTCCTCCTTCCGCGTCCCGACGCTAATCGACGTTGACGTAAACGTCAATCAACTGATATGGGCTTGATCCGGTTCGCCGCCTGTGCGGAACTACCGATAACCGGCGCGCATGATGCGGCCAACGACAGCGAGGAGAGTTTCATGAGCGTTCAGGATATCGCAGCTTCGATGAAGGACAAGGTCGCCTCGAGCGGTTTTGACCGTTCGGTGAAATTCGACCTCGGCGGCGACGGCGTCATCGTCATCGACGGCGCATCGATCTCGACCGCCGATGCGCCGGCCGACTGCACCATCAAGGTGTCGATGGACGATTTCAAGGACCTGATTGCAGGCGATCTCAACCCCACCGCCGCCTTCATGCAGGGCAAGCTCAAGATCGAGGGCGACATGTCGGTTGCAATGGCGCTCAGCCAGCTGTTCTGACCTTCAGCGCAACAGCAATCCTCAAAGGGCCGCGTTCGTCGCGGCCCTTTTTATTTGGGTGGCGGAGTTGGGCCTTTTCGCTCCGATGCAGGCGATCGCGAACGACTTGATGCTGTCGCAAGGCAGGGTCGCCTACCGCGCCTCAGCCCAAAACCCTGTCATAGTCCGACACCAGCAGCCGATACGCCGCCTCGTCCTCCTCGATCGTCGAAAACCGGCCGATCGGGTCGAGGAAAATATTGTCGGTCACATCATCGTTCACCGTCGACACCTCGCCGATCAGCACGTCGCCGCCCTCGCCCCAAAACGCGTGCCAGACGCCGGGAACCAGCGTCACGCTCTCTCCCGGCGCCAGTCTAAGCAATTCGCCCGCCGGCAACCGCCGCGCGACGCCGTCGCACGTCACGATGATCCCGGCTGCCGGGTCCGGCCTGCCGTCGACGCCCGACATCGCCAGTTGTAGCGCCAGCGTCGCGCCGCCGCGATTGATGATGTCCTCGGTCTTCACCGCATGGGTGTGCATCGGCGAAATCTGGTTTTCGCGCGAGATCATGATCTTTTCGGCATACACCATGCCGCCGGTCCGCCTCCCCAAATCCTCGGCGTTTCCATTGCGCACCGTCACCAGAAACAGGCCGAGTTCGTCAAACCGCCCCTGCCCGTAATCGGTGATGTCCCAGCCCAGCCGCGCATCGACCACGCCCGGCGGCCGCTTCCGTTTCAACTCGTCCGGCGTCCAGTTGGCGAAGGGCGGCAGCACGTAGCCGAACGAGCGGATGAATGCCTCGCCGTCGCGGAGGATCTGGTTGACGCGTGACCGTTTCATGGCTGTCCGCTGTGCGGCGGCACGATGTCACCGCGCCGACAGCCGATCAACCTGAAACAAGAACAGCCGGAGACCGCCGCATGCAGTCTCCGGCCGGTATTGAGCGGGCCCCGGCCAACCGGTTACCCCCCCCCGCTCAATCGACGCCTTGCATCTGTCCCCCGACCGATGGGGCCGCATCGAAGGCGGACCGCGTCTTGTGCTAGCACCAGTCGACGCTTTGAATCTGCTGCATCGTGCTTTCGAAAATCGATTCCGGTTTTGGGCCGATGCAGCAGGATCAGGCGGCTGCCCGCAAGATGTGAGCTTCCGCCCGGCGTCCCGCCGCACGCAGCACGCCATGCGCGCCGTCGAGCGCGCCGTCGACCAGTTCCAGCGCCAGCAGCCGGCGCTTTTCATACGGGCCCGGCATCGCCAGCCGGTCGGTCTTGTCGGTCGAAAAGCCGAACCGGGCGTAATATTCCGGATCGCCGACCAGCAGGATCGCGCCATGGCCGAGACGCTTTGCTTCAGCGATCGCGTGACGCATCAGCGCCGAGCCGATGCCCACCGACTTTTGCGCCGGATCGACGGCGAGAGGCCCGAGCAGCAGGGTGCCGAGCGGAGGTGTCGGTTCCACCGCCACATCCCACAACCTGACCGTGCCGACGACCGAACCGCCCTCGCCTAGCGCGACGAAAGCCAGCCCTTCGGCAGGCCTGCGGCCGCGCCGCAGCTTTTCCGACGACTTCTTCCGGCGCTTCGGCCCCATGGCGCGGTCGAGCAGCGCCTCGCGCGCCGACGCGTCCCCTGCCCGTTCGGCAAGGATCGAGACGATGTCTGTTTTGATTTCGACTGCGTTCACTTCGAAAAATCCTTCACCCGCAGAGAGAAATTTCCACAAGCAAACCGGTCCGGGTGCCGAAGCACCCGGAGCGGGGAGATTTAGCGAACCTGACGGTTCGCTAGATGACGTAGGATCGCAGCGGCTCGAAGCCGTTGAACGCCACCGCCGAATAGGTGGTGGTGTAGGCGCCGGTGCCTTCGATCAGCACCTCGTCGCCGATCGTCAGCGACAGCGGCAGCGGATACGGCGTCTTTTCATAGAGCACGTCGGCCGAATCGCAGGTCGGTCCGGCCAGCACGCAGGGCGCAACTTCGTCGCCGTCGCGCGGGGTGGCGATCGGGTAGCGGATCGCCTCGTCCATCGTCTCGGCCAGGCCGCCGAACTTGCCGATGTCGAGATAGACCCAGCGCACATTGTCGTTGTCGCTCTTCTTCGAGATCAGCACGACTTCCGACTTGATGACGCCAGCATTGCCGACCATGCCGCGGCCGGGCTCGATGATGGTTTCGGGCAGCCGGTTGCCAAAATGCTTCGACAGCGCCGCAAAGATCGCGTCGCCATAGGCCTTGGCCGCCGGCACGTCCTTCAGATAGCGGGTCGGGAAACCGCCGCCCATATTGACCATCTTCAACACGATGCCTTCGTTGGCCAGCGTCGAGAATACGCGCTTGGCGTCGCCCAGCGCACGGTCCCAGGCCGACAGGTCGCACTGCTGCGAGCCGACATGGAACGACACGCCATAGGCGTCGAGGCCGAGCTTCTTGGCATGGCGCAGCACGTCGGCGGCCATCGCCGGCACGCAGCCGAACTTGCGCGACAGCGGCCACTCGGCGCCTTCACCGTCGGTCAGCACGCGGCAGAATACCTGCGAACCCGGCGCCGCGCGGGCGATCTTCTCGACCTCCTCGACGCAGTCGACCGCAAACAGGCGGATGCCCAGCTCGTAGGCGCGGGCGATGTCGCGTTCCTTCTTGATCGTGTTGCCGAACGAGATCCGTTCGGCCGGCGCGCCGGCGTCCATCGCCATTTCCACTTCGGCGACCGAAGCGGTGTCGAACGACGAGCCCATCGAGGCGAGCAGGCGCAGGATTTCCGGCGCCGGGTTCGCCTTCACGGCATAGTAGATCTTCGACTGCGGCAGCGCCTTCTCGAAGGCGCGGAAATTGTCGCGCACCACGTCGAGGTCGACGACAAGGCACGGGCCTGCCGGACGGCGGGTTGCGAGAAAGTCGATGATGCGCTGGGTGGCGGCCATTGGTCTCTCCATCACGCGCGCAGCGTGCGGCTGCGACGTCAAGCGGCGGAGCGTCCCGTGCTGGGAGCGTTCCGCGGTCAAACAAAGGCGAGCAGGCTTCTTGATGGATCCAGCCGGTGGAGACCCCGGAACCATAAAGCGCCGTTTCGCGGCGGTGACCGTCGAGCCGCCCGGCTCGTCGATCGCTTTGTCTGCCTTGGCTTGGATGGGAGACCCGTCCGCACTGCCGGCAATGAGGGTGTGCCTCAAAGGAGACCGGCATATGGACAACCGGCTTCCAAAAAGGCCCGCACCGTCGTTGCTTCAAGGCGTCCTCGGATCGGCGGTTGGCCGCTGAACCGACCGGGCTCGTTACTTCCCGGTTACCTGCCCGAATTCCTCGCCATTTCGAGGTTCGGGGGACGCCCACAGGCACGTGCGACTTTGGGCAAGCGCGGATGTAGGGGATTCGTCCTTACCATTCAATGAATTTTTGCCCGGCGGCGATATTTTTTGCGCGCCGCGCCGGCCCGCCTGTCAGGGCGTGGCTGGCGACGCGCAATTGCCGGTCGCCGGCCGGCAGCGCCGCACGGAGCCGCCCGGAACCAGCGGCACGATCCCCGTCACCGCATTGCCGAGATTCTGGCCGAGCCGGCTGCCCTGGTCGCCAAGGCTGCGGCGCGTCGCCGGATCGACGATGGCGATCGGCGCCGAGGCGACGATGCCGGCCGCCGAGCCGACGGTATTGGACACCGACAGGGCCGCCGCGCCGATCTTTTCGCCGACGCCAATCTCCTGGTCGGTGATCGTCTGCCCGGCGATCAGCCGGTCGCCGAGCAGTTTGACCACTTCCGGGCTCTCGGCGAACTTGGTGTGGTTCAAACTGTCTCCCGCCTGCAATGCCGACAGGTCGAGCAGCGTGATGCCCTCGCCCGCCAGCATTGACGCATAGTCCGCATTGTTGATGTCGATCTGGCCCAGCCGGTCGACATTGCCGGAAATGCGGCGCGACAGGCTCAGCGCCCGGTCGTCGCGCGACACGAAGACGGTGAATTTCGGCTTTTTCGGCCCCATGTCGGCGAGCTGGGCGCGGAACACGTCGATGTCGAGGTCGGGCGACGCCAGGATGACGTTCTGGATCTTCGCAGGAATCCCGTCATTGCGGATCGCCATCTGGCGCAGCGCCTCGACCGTCAGCCAGGTGCCCATCGAATGCGCCAGCACCGTCACCTCTTTGATCCTCGGGTCGCGCACCGCCGCGGTCAGCAGCGATTCCAGCGCGGTGCGCGAATAATTGGTGCTTTCCTTGTCATAGCCGTAGGCGAACACCGATCCGCGCGATGGCCACGTGAACAGTACTGGCGTCGCCGCCGCGCCGCTGTCATGGGCGATCTGGGCGAACCGGTAGACGGCGCTTTCGTAGCGGTTGTTGAAGCCGTGCACGAAGACCATCAGCCGCCCGTTCGGAGTGCGGTGGCCGCGCAGCCAGTCCTCAGCCGCGGCCATTGTCTTAACCGGTGTGATCGAGACGGTTGCGAAATCCTTTGACGGATCGGCCGGCAGTCTTTTTGGCCATTGAACCTGGCCCACCTTGCGGTTCGCGTCCGGTGGAATCGAAACCACGATCTCGGTCAGGTCGATATTAGCGCCGCGTTCGCCGCCATACAGAACCCCGGGGCTGTCCGAAGGCGCCCGCGTCGTCGCCACCATGATCGGCAGCAATGTCGCGCCCGGCGACGTCTTCGCCACCGGCTCGAGCACGCCTTCCGGCAAGCCTGCGCAGGCGCTCGCGATGAGGCAGAGCGCGACGGTCGCGATCCATCGGATGATTGGCAAATCGGTCATCGGGTCGGCGGGAGCTTTTCGAGTGAAATCCGGCACAGGACGTGTCCTGCGCCGTTGGATCAGTGGAGATGCATCGGCGCGGCCAGGCCGCGACCACGTCCGTCGGCCAGTCGGCTACGAATGCGGCGATTCTCGGACCGCCTCGCAGTTCATTGCGGCCGGGTCCGCGAAATCTGCAAGATTGACGGCTATGCTCCGAAAGACCTGAAAAATGGAGACGGCGATGTCTGCTACAAAAAACACCGTTTGCATCTGGTACGAACGCGACGCCGAGGCCGCCGCAAGTTTCTACGCCTCGGTCTTTCCCCACAGTTCGGTTGACGCCGTTTTCCGCACCCCGTCCGACTTTCCCTCCGGCAAGGCAGGCGATGTTCTGACCGTCTATTTCACCGTCGCCGGCATACCCTGCATCGGCATCAATGGCGGGCCGGCCTTCAGCCAGAGCGAGGCGTTTTCGTTCCAGATCGCCACCGACGACCAGGCCGAGACCGACCGCTACTGGAACGCCATCGTCGCCAATGGCGGCGTCGAAAGCGCCTGCGGCTGGTGCAAGGACAAATGGGGCGTCAGTTAGCAGATCACCCCGCGCACCCTGACCGACGCCCTGGCCGCCGGCGGCGACGAGGCCCGCCTGGCGTTCGAAGCTATGATGGAGATGAAAAAAATCGACGTCGCCAGGATCGACGCCGCGAGACGTGGTTGATTGCCGGTCCCGGCTGCGCCGTGGAATAATCCGGGCGCCTCATCCGTCCTTGTCTGCGGAGGATCGGTAGTGAATGGGATGACGACGCCCTGCGGCCCTTTCGGGCGCTGACGAGGTGCAGGCCCGGATCGAGCGGCGGCCGCGGCCCTATCACGCGCGACTGTTCGCCTATGCCGTGGCGCTGGAGCGCGACCGCGACCGTGCGCAGGATCTGTTTCAGGAATGCATCGCGCGCGCCCTTGGCGCGAACCGCGTCCCTGACGGCGAGCCGGCGTTTCGCGCATGGCTGTTCGTCATCTTGCGCAACATCTGGATCGACCAGTCCCGTTCGTCGGGCCGCACGGCCGAGCTTGAGGAAATCTATGCCGCCGACCTTGTTTCCGAGCCGGTCTCGCTTGAGACGGTACTGGTCGAGGCGCTCGCGGTGCGGCAGGCCTATGCGAGGCTCAGCGTCGAACACCGGGAAATCCTGTCACTCGTCGATGTCTCGGGTTTCACCTATGAGGAGGCGGCGGCCTTGATCTCCGTTCCCAGGGGCACGGTGATGAGCCGCGTCAGCCGCGCCCGCCGCGCCCTCGCCGCCTTGCTCGAGCAAGGCAATGTCATCGACTTCGCACCGTATCGGGATCGCCTGAAATGACCAACGCGGACACTGATTTCGATCTGCTCAGCGCCTATATCGACGGCGAGCTCGATCCCGCCGACGCCGCGCGCATCGCCGGGCGCATTGCCGGCGACGAGGTCATGGCGCGCCGGGCCGCGGCGCTGGCCGCCTGCCTGGCGCTGTCGCTTGCCGGCGCATTCTACCTGGCGCGGCCTGCCGACGATGTCGACCGGCGGATCGCCCAGGCCGTCGCCAGCACGACATCTGGATCAAAAGCATCGCCGCCGAAGCGGTCTCGCCGGTTGTCGCCCCCGTCGGCTCGTTCGCCCCGCAGCTCGCCAATGCCGGCCTTTCCGTCACCTTCGTTCGAAACGACGCCTCGATCGCCGGCGAGCCGGCGCTTCAGGTCGGCTATGTCGGCAGGAACGGCTGTCGCCTCAGCCTGTTCAGGTTCGCCGCCGACGCCGACGCGGCCGACATCTACGCGCTGACCAGCGACCATGTCTTGCAGCGCGCCAGCTGGCGCGACGCGGCAAGCGTCTACCTCCTGGTCACGCGCGGCATGGACCAGACGCGCTTCGCCGTCATCGCGGGCGTACTGCGCGACCTGTCATCGGGCGCCGCCCGGTCGGCGAGCGAGACAACGGCAGCGCTGCAATCGGCCAGGCAGCCTTGCATCGCGTAGCCGTCGCCACGCCGCCGGGGGACTTTTTTCCGTCTTTATCGGAATATTCCGGCCGCCTCGCCCGTTTTTGAATGAATGGAGCCCGCGCGCGCCGGGCGCGTCCGGCCTGCTCCCGCTGAATTCAAACGGAGGAACCACGACATGAGCGACATTCTCGATCTGCGACGCCGCACCTTTTTTGAAGGGAAGCGCCGGGCGGTTGTTGCGGCCGGCATGACCGGCGCCGCGCCGGCCGCCTTCGCCGAGGAGGCCAAGGCCCTCCCGGACTATGTCGCGTGGAAGGACGCCGCCGCCATGATCGTCCATTCCGACAAGACGCTCGAGACCAGGCGCGGCGCCATCGGAACCGGGTCGATCACCCCGGCCGACCGGCTCTACATCAGGAACAACGTCAATGTCCCGGACGCCTCGATCGTCAAGGACCGCGACGCCTGGTCGCTCGAGGTCGGCGGCGTCAGGCAGCCACGCGCCATCACCGTCGGCGAGTTGAAGACGCTTGGCGTCGCCACCGTGGCCTCGGTGCTGCAATGTTCCGGCAATGGCCGGGCGTTTTCCGACCACAAGCCGAGCGGAACCCAATGGACGGTCGGCGCGGCCGGCTGCGTCCTGTGGACCGGCGTGCCGCTGAAGACGGTGGTAGAGGCGATGGGCGGGGCCGTCGACGGCGTCAAGTTCGTCACCGGCACCGGCGGCGAGGAGATCCCCGCCGGGCTCGACCCAAAAGACCTGATTGTCGAACGTTCGGTGCCCGTCGAGATCCTCGATACGATCGTTCTGGCCTGGGCGAGGAACGGCGAGCCGCTGCCGCTGGCGCATGGCGGGCCGCTGCGCATGGTGGTTCCCGGCTTCGCCGGCGTCAACAACGTCAAATATGTCAAGAAGATCGCGCTGACCGAGGTCGAGTCCGACGCCAAGATCCAGGCCACCCGCTACCGCCTCTATCCGGTCGGCGGCAAGGCGACGCCGCAGGATCCGTCGGTCTGGGCGATGGAGGTCAAGTCCTGGATCACCTCGCCGCTGGAGACGGCGAAGCCGGGCAGACTCCAGAACACCGGCGTGGCGCTTGGCGGCGTCAACGCGCTGGCGGGCGTCGAAGTCTCGACCGATGGCGGCAAGACCTGGCTGAAGGCCGAACTGCTCGGGCCCGATCTTGGGCGCCATGCTTGGCGTCCGTTCGCGCTCGGCGTCGATCTCGCGGCCGGCAAGCACACGCTGGTCAGCCGCGCCACCGACAACGAGAGCAAGGTCCAGCCGGAGAATTTTCCGCCCAACCAGTCCGGCTATTCCAACAATGGCTGGCGCGTCCACGGCGTCACCGTCGACATCGCCTGATCGCTTTGTCCCTCCAGCACCGGACAGAACCACACATGACGACGGCAATCGCGCCGATCGCGGCGGCAGTGATTTTTGCCGCCGGCCTGTTTGCGGCCAGCGCCAATGCCGACGAGGCGAAAAAGGCGCTGGGCAAGAAGGTTTTTCTCGAAATCGCCCAGCCGCAATGCGCGCTCTGCCACACGCTTGCCGACGCCGGGTCCAGCGGCGAGGTCGGCGCGATCCTCGACGAGCTGAAACCGGACGAGGAGCGGGTGAAGAAGGCGGTCACCGAAGGCATCGGCCCGATGCCGGCCAACGAGATCCTGTCGCCCGAGGAGATCGACGCCGTCGCGTTCTACGTCTCGACGGTGTCGGGCGCCAATAAATAGCCGCGTCCGGCCAGGACGCTGCGGGCGGGAGCGTTTCGACCTTCCCGCCCGCACTGCGCTTGCGGCCCGGTCAGCGCGGCTTGAACTTGTTCTCGTAGACGAACTTGCCGATCTTGTTGCCCTGCTTCACCCCTTCGACCGCGTCGACATTCCAGTGAATGCCGAGCCAGATGCGGCTGCGGGCGTTTTGCCATTCCGCCTCGCTCAGCCGCAGGAAGGTCTTGCCGACGAAATCGCGCTTCAACAGCGACCCGGCCGGACTGTTCAGCCCGTTGAATTCGTCCGAGACCAGCCCGAACGAGGTGTTTTCGCCCCACACATGGCGCAGCACCTCAAACAGCGCCCCGCCGAACGCGGCGTGACCTGACGGATAGGCCGGGAACGGCGGCGTGAAATTGGCCTGGCCGTTCGTCGCCGGCGCGCCGTAGGGGATCCAGCCTGCGTCTGGCGTCGTCGCGTCATTGCCCTCATCGTTGCTGGCGTAGCGGATCGCCGTCACCGGTCGCCACACCCGCTCCCGCCATTTCGCCTCCCATGCGGCGATGCCGGCGTCCGCCATCGCCGTGTTGATCAGGGCGAGATAGCGCGCCAGCCCGCTGACCGTGTTGTATTCGGACAGCTCCGGCCGGCGGACGATGTTCTGCTCGAACACCTGCATCGCCAGCTGGTTGTAGAAGCGAGGCGGCGCGCACAGTTCGGGCGTCCCGTCATAGGCCCAGAAGACGCCGGCCACCTCCTCGTCCGCCGATCGGTAGACGCTCGTTTCGCTGCCGAGGCGTTTCACCTCGTCATATTGCGCCGCGTAGTCGTCCCCGGCCAGGCTGGGAAACGGCGGCGGCTTGGCGTCGTTGAAAGCCGCTTCGGTCAGCACGAACGGCGTCACCTTGCCCCATTCGTATCCGAGCGCCACCGACAGTTCGGGCTGCGTCGATTCGTTGACGTTTGGCGTCGACGGATCGTCCATGACCGGGCGAGGCTGCGGCGCGGGCTGCCATATTCCCGGCCCTGGATCGAAGTGAACAAATTTGGCCGAATTGTCCATCGCCTGTTGCGCGCTGCCGAAATCCTTCTCGAACGCCGGCGTATTGTCGGTCGACCGCATCCGCAGGATTTCGTCCGCCGCCTTCTTGCCGATGGCGCGGCCGGCGGCCATGTCGGCGCCTGCCAGGCTGCAGGTCGGCGCGACCGAGGCCTGGTCCGACGCATTGGCGAAATCGATGCGGTTTGTTTCCTTCGGGAACAGGGCCTTGAGCGTCGTCAGCGCGGCCTGCGAGATCGCCGCGTCGACGCAGGCCGGCGTCTGGCCGGCATCGTCGGCGATGCCGCTGTAGGAGCCGTATTGTTTGGTGATCGCATTGACGGCGTCGTACATGGCGATGTGAAAGATCGCCATCGCGCGGCTGGCCCGGTGCGGTCCCAGCTGGTCATAGCCGTCGAGCGGCCCCCTCGAATGATCGGCGGCGGTGACTTCCAGCGCCACCCGGTTCCAGTTGATCAGCCGTTCGAAACCGTCGCGCGACGAGCGCATCGAGAGCGGGTCGGTCGCCGACAACTGCACGCCCGACGCATGCGGCGACAGGATGCGATTGAACTGTTTCTGGCTCTCGTCGGAGAGCAGCCCCTGGGCCATCGATACGTTTGACCAGGCGCAGTTCCCGAGCAGGAGCGTGGCGTAAAAGACGGACGTTCGAGCATTGCGTTTCATAATAGTCCTCCCTGCCGCGCGCTGCTGGAGCGGGCGGCTCGACATCTTTGGACAAGGAAACAATACACTTATAGGTTGTTCATACTTTCGAATCACATTCAAGGGTTTTGAAGTATCAGCCATCCGCCGCCTGGCCGGCGCGACATCGCCCATCGTCAACGCGGCGGCTTCCGCCCCGGCGCGTTCCCTGCTATGGGGCGGCTTGATAGAGGCTCCCATGACAAGTCAGACCGATCCACACCCGCCGGCATTGCCGGACGCGGTTCCTGCCCCGCTTGCCTCCGCGCTTGCCGCGCACGGCTATTCGCAGCTTACTCCCGTCCAGCTCGCCATGCTCGACCCCGGCCACGCCGGCGACGACCTGCTGGTCTCGGCCCAAACCGGGTCCGGCAAGACTGTCGCCTTCGGCATCGCCATTGCGCCGACGCTGCTCGACGGCGGCGACAGGTTTGCGCCGCCGGGGCTGCCGCTTGGCCTTGTCATCGCCCCGACCCGCGAACTGGCGGTTCAGGTGCAACGCGAGCTTGACTGGCTCTATGCCGACGCCGGCGTCGTCACCGCCACCTGCGTCGGCGGCATGGACATGCGCAAGGAGCGGCGCGCGCTCGAACGCGGCGCCCATCTGGTCGTCGGCACGCCCGGCCGCCTGCGCGACCACATCACCCGCGGCGCGCTCGACCTGTCGGACCTGCGCGCCGTCGTGCTCGACGAGGCCGACGAAATGCTCGACCTCGGCTTTCGCGAGGACCTGGAGTTCATCCTCGCCGCCGCGCCCGCCGAGCGCCGCACCCTGATGTTTTCCGCCACCGTGCCGCGCGGCATCGCCGAACTGGCGAGGACGTTTCAGCGCAACGCCGTGCGCGTCGAGGTCGGCGCGGTGCGCGAGCAGCACGCCGACATCGAATATCAGGTCATGCTGGTGCGCCGCGACGAGCGCGAGCACGCCATCATCAACACCCTGCTGAATACGGATTCGCCCGCCTCGCTGGTTTTCTGCCACACCCGCGAAGCCGTGCGCCATCTCGCCGCCCGCCTCGCCAATCGCGGCTTCGCCGTGGTGGCGCTGTCGGGCGAGCTGTCGCAGTCCGAACGCTCCGGCGCGCTGCAATCGATGCGCGACGGCCGCGCCCATGTCTGCGTCGCCACCGACGTCGCCGCGCGCGGCATCGACCTGCCCAATCTCGGCCTCGTCATCCATGCCGACGTGCCGTCCAACCCCGACACGCTGCTGCACCGCTCGGGCCGCACCGGCCGCGCCGGCAGGAAGGGCGTCTGCGTCCTCATCGTGCCGGAGTTCCAGCGCGGCAAGGCCGCCCGCGTCCTGTCGATGGCGCGTCTTGCCGCCGCCACCGTCGCCGCGCCGGGCATCGCCGAGATCGAGGCGCGCTACCGCCGCCAGATCCTCGACACCGCCGCCTCCGCGCCGGCGCCCGACGAAGCCGAGGCCGGGTTCGTCGCCGACCTGTTGCAAAACCTGTCGCCCGAACAGATCGCCGTCGCCTATCTGCGCCAGCAACTGGCCTCGCGGCCGATCCCCGAAGACATCGCGCCGCTGCCGGTCGAGCAGATGGCGGTCAAGCTGCGCCGCGACCGCAAGGATCACGACGGCCCGCGCGACGCGGCCCCGCGCGAACCGCGCACCCAGATGGAAGGTGGCGTCTGGTTCACCTTGTCGCTCGGCAGAAAACAGCGCGCCGATCCGAAATGGCTGTTGCCGATGATCTGCAAGGCCGGCGGCGTCACCAAGCGCGATGTCGGCTCGATCAGGATCGACGACGCCGAAACCCGTTTCGAGATTTCCGCCGACAAGGCCGACGCCTACGCCGAACAGCTGTCGCGCGCCGGCAGCCTCGAACGCGGCATCGTCATCGCCCGCGCCGGCGAGGGTTCACGACACGACGCCCGCTCGGCCCCGCCGCGCGGCGACCGCCCCGCCGCAAAACCCGACTGGGCCAAACCTGACTGGGGCAAGCCGAAATTCAAGAGCAGCCCGCAAGGCGAGTTCAGGCCGAAGCCGAAATATAGGCCGAAGGGCGATTTCGCCGGGGACGGATCGGCCGACCAGAAACCGCGCGACGACCGCGCCGCCGGCTTCAAGGCCCGGGGCGAATTCAAGGGCGGCCCGGAGGGCGAGTTCAAGGGCGGGTTCAAGAAAAAGCCCGACGGCGATTTCAAACCCAAGAGCGACTTCAAGCCCAAAAAACCGCATCGCAAGGGCCCGAAAGCCGAACGCTAGGAGCCATGGCGCAGCGCTTGGCGCTCGGCGGCTTCGACGATGCCGCCGGTTCTGACACGTTGGCGACTGCCGAAAGCGGCGATGCCGGCGTTGTCTCCCCCTGGCGGGGGAGAAAGCGAAATCAGCGTCTTAGCGGCGCGCGAGCCCGAAGGGCGAAGCATGCGCCGCCAAGTGCAAGATTTTGCAAGAAAGGGGCTCGCGGCTGTCGGGATTGAGGTGATCTCGCAAACGTCATCGACGTCCAGCCGTTTCTCCACCGACCCCCCTCTGTCCTGCCGGACATCTCCCCCTCAAGGGGGGAGATTGGCAGCTCAGGCATTGCCGCCAGTTCTGAAACGTTGGCGACTGGCGAAACCGGAGATGACAGCAAATCTCCCCCCTTGAGGGGGAGATGTCCGGCAGGACAGAGGGGGGTCGGCGAAGAATTCGCGCCGCCGTTTCAATCACTTGGCCGACGGCGATAACTTTTCCGCCCCGAATCTGTCCCACACCTCTCATCCGCCACTACCCTTCTCCTCGCAGTCTGATGCGGGATCGGGTGTGCACACCGGGCATCCTGGCAGATATGGCGCAGGAGGGGAGCGGGTAGGTTCCGCGAGCCTTCAGCCTTGGCTGGCGGGCGCCGGGATCTGTGGGACAAGAAATGTTCCTCGGCCAGGAAACCTCGGAGGTCAAACGCCGGCCGGGTGCATGGTCTGCGCACTCAAATAGCAATTCAGGAAAGCCCAGACATACGTCCGGCTCTCCCGACTTCCCGAAAAGGAAGCGTTCTTTGAAGGACCAGAATCGACCAGCCCGACGCCGCCGGGCGTTTTGGCGCCTGATCGGCGCGCCCGCTTAACTTCACGAACATCCATGTTACGATTGTTCGCGAATCCTGAACGACGGAGACCAGGTTGGATACATTGACCCGCATGCGCGCCTTTATCGACGTGGTCGAGGCGGAAGGGTTTTCAGCCGCCGGCCGCAAGGTCGGCCGCTCGAAGGCGCTGCTGTCGAAATATGTGCGCGAGCTGGAAGACGATCTCGGCGCGCTGCTGCTCAACCGCACCACCCGCCAGTTCTCGCTGACCGAGGCCGGCCACGCCTACTACAAGCGCGCGTCCGAGATCATACGCGAGATCGATTCGCTGGCCGACGCGGTGCGCGATTCCGCCGGCGACCTGCGCGGCCGTATCAAGCTGTCGGCCTCGCGCACCTTTGCCGACGCACCCATCGGCCAGTCGCTGATCGACTTCGCCCGGACCCATCCCGACATCGTTCTCGACATCCACCTCGACGACCGCATGGTCGATCTGGTCGAGGAAGGGTTCGACCTCGCCATCCGCATCACCCGACTGGAAAACTCGTCATTGATCGTCAGAAAGCTGTCGCCCTTCGGCATCAGGATCTGCGGCTCGCCGGAGCTGATCGCGCGAGTCGGCGTCCCCGAAACGCCGCAGGATCTGACCCGCCTGCCCTGCATCGTCGACACCAATGGACGCTGGCTCTACAACTGGCCCTTCGTCTCCGACGCCGGCGAACCGGTCAGCGTCCCGGTCACCGGCCGGCTTGAGGTCAACAGCCCGCAGGCGGTGCGCATGGCCGCCATTGCCGGCCTCGGGTTTACCACCTTGCCGGACTTCATCGCCCGCCCGTCGCTGAAGGACGGCAGCCTCGTCGCGGTTCTCGACCGCTACGTCCCCACCGGCGGCGGCATTTTCGCCGTCTATCCGCACCGCCGCTATCTTCCGGCCAAGGTCCGCGCCCTTGTGGATTTTCTCGCCCTCTGGTTCAAGCAGAACGGCGAGGCGTGACGATGCCGGCCCAATTCCGCCGCCTTCGGCGCGTAACCGCCATTTTTGCTTCAGGACGTTTTGATGTCAGCCAGGTTTAGCCGAGCTCCCGCCGTTCCGATTGCCGCCACGCTGGCGCTTGCTGCCGCCGGGCCGGCTTTCGCCCATCCGCACATCTTCGCCGAGGCGCGGCTCGACGTCATGGTCGACGCAGACCGCTCGGTCACCGCGCTGCGCAATCTGTGGCGCTTCGACGACCTGTTCTCGTCAACCGTTCTGGTCGAGTTCGACAAGAATAAGGACCTGACGCTCGACGACGGAGAACTGCAGGCGATCGCCGATACGATCTACAAATCGCTCGCCGAGTTCGACTATTTCCAGCTCGTCTCGGCCAACGGCAAGTCCATTGCCATGCAACAGCCGAAACAGCTCATCGCCACCTTCGAGCAGAACCAGCTTGTCGTCCTGTTCGAAACCGCCCCGAAAGCGCCGCTCAAGCTCGCCGGCAAGGTCGATTTCGGCATCTACGATCCGACCTTCTACACCGCCATCGATTTCACCGACGACGAGAACATGAGCATCAGCGCCCTGCCCGACGGCTGCAGGCGCGCCGTCATTCGCCCCGATCCCGACGAGGCGATCGCCCAGAACCAGGACACGTTGACCGAAGACTTTTTCAACCAGCCGGGCGGCAACGACATGGGTAAGATTTTCGCCACCCGCCTCGAAATCCAGTGCCCGCAGCAGGGTTGAGGAGAAACGTCGCTTCATGCAGCAAAAAGCCGTCCACGCCGCCTTTACCGGTCTCGTCGTCGCCTTTGCGCTGACCCAAATGGCCGGCCATGCCCACGCCCTAAGCCCGCTCGGGGTCGGAACGGCGGAAACGGCGATGCCGTCGACCGGCCTGTTCGCCGACCTGCTGAACTGGGTCAACGCGCAGCAGCAATCGTTCTACCGCTCGCTCACCGGGGCGATGAAGTCGATGCGCGACGGCGGCGGAGGCGGCTGGCTGCTCGTCGGCCTGTCCTTCGCCTACGGCATTTTCCACGCCGCCGGCCCCGGCCACGGCAAGGCGGTGATCTCCTCCTATATGCTCGCCAACGAGGTGGCGCTGCGCCGCGGCGTCATGTTGTCCTTCGTCTCGGCTTTTCTGCAGGCCGTCACCGCCATCGTCGTCATGGCGCTGGTCTACCTGCTGCTGCGCGGCACCAGCGTGTCGATGGGCGACGCGGCGCGTTTCCTCGAAATCTCGTCCTACGCGCTGATAGCCGCATTCGGCGCCTGGCTGTTGTGGAAAAAGACGCCGCCGCTTCTGTTCCGCCGCGCCGCCAGCCTGTCATCGGCCGCGACTCACGACCACTCGCATGGCCACGCCCATCACCACCACCACGGGCATAGTCACGATCACCACGGGCACAGCCATTCCCACGGCCACCACAGCCACGATCACACGCACCACCACCATGCCGATGGAGAGGTCTGTTCGACATGCGGCCACAGCCACGCGCCTGATCCGGCTCTGCTTTCAGGCGACCGCTTTTCCTGGCGCTCGGCGTGGACGGCCATCGCCGCGGTCGGTATCCGTCCATGCTCCGGCGCACTCATTGTACTCACCTTCGCTTTCCTCAACGGTCTCTGGGTCGCTGGCATCGCGTCAGTCTTTGCCATGGCGCTCGGCACCGGCATCACAGTCGCCATCCTTGCAACTCTTGCTGTCACCGCCAAGAACGTCGCCGTGCGCCTCGCCGGCGACGGCCGCGCCGGCAATACCGTGCATCAGGCGATCGAGATCGGCGGCGCGCTGTTCATCCTGCTGATCGGCCTGACCCTGCTGGCCGCCAGCCTGCAATAGTCAGGTTCATCCGCCGCGCGACTTGCCGCGCCACCAGAACAGCATGAAGAACGCCGCCACGAACGCGACCCCGACAAATCCGGCGGCGACCGTCGACCAGTTGCCCACGGCGATCATGACTTTTGGAAGGTAGTGAGCGGCCAGGCCGAAGCCGACCAGGATGATCGCCGCGGCGATCGCCGAATTTCTCGTCTGCGGGTCCATTGCCGGCTCCATCCACCGTCGATCGGTATTTCGGCCCTTAGGGCGAGGGCTGATTCGCCGCGCGCAGAATAGTGCGGCGTCGGCCCCCGCGCAGGTCAAAATTCATCTGCCGGCGCGCAGCTCTTCCAGCCGCTTTTTCTGCGATCCGTCCGCCGCAAAATTGGACGGGTCGAGCCAGGCCCGATAGGCAGCTTTCAACGCCGGCCATTCCTTGTCGATGATCGAGAACCAGGCGGTGTCGCGGTTCTCGCCCTTGATCACCATCGCCTGCCTGAACACCCCTTCGGGCGTGAAACCGAAGCGCAGCGCCGCGCGCTTCGACGGCTCGTTGCGGTCGTTGCATTTCCACTCCCAGCGCCGGTAGCCGAGTTCGTCGAAAACATACTGCATGAACAGGAAGTGCGCTTCCGTCGCCGCCGGCTTGCGCTGCATCAGCGGTCCCCAGTGGATATGGCCGATTTCGGCGACGCCGTTGGCGGGGTCGATCCGCATCAGCGTCTGGCGTCCGGCGACCTTGCCGGTCGCCTTGTCGATGCAGGCGAAATAGAGCGGATCCTCGCTTGCCTCGACGCGTTCGAGCCATGGCTGGAATTCGGCCCGCGTCGCCGGCGTCGTCTCGCCCAGCCAGCGGAACCGATCGTCGGCGTCTCCCACCGTCGCCGCCTCGAACAGCTCGTCGCCGTGCTTCGCCGCGCTCAAGGGCTCCAGCCGCACTGTGCGCCCGTCGAGCGCCTTGCGCTCAGGTTTCGGCCTGGCGGTCCAGTTCGACAGATCCTTGGACATGCTCGCTTCCCTCGCGTTGACAGGCCGGACAATTCCCGCAAACGTCCGGCGCCGATTAGCGCCAGCCCGGATCGAGGACATGATCCAGCCGCGCCACATTGGAGGACGCCATGTTCCGTCGCCGCGCAAGAATGATCAACAGGCTGGCGTCGTCGATCCTGTTGACGGCAGCCGCCCTCGCAATCCTGTCGCCTGCGCTGGCAATGGGATCGAAGGGCAATATCTGCGGCGGCATCGCCGCCATCCAGTGCGGGTCCGGCGAATATTGCGAGCATCCGGCCGGCCAGTGCGGCAAGGGCGACCAGTCCGGCAGTTGCGCCAAGAAGACGGAAATGTGCACTTACCAATACGAGCCGGTATGCGGTTGCGACGGCAAAACCTACGGCAATGACTGCATGCGCCGCGGCGCCGGCGTCTCGAAGATGAGGGACGGAGCGTGCTGAACCGCTACAGCCGCAACTCGAACCAGTGGTCGGCGTAGGGGTTATCGTTGTAGCGGCCGATCTCGCCGTAGCCGCGCTTCAGATACATCGCCCGGGCCTCGACCAGCGTCTTGTTGGTGTCGAGCACGACGCTTGAAAAGCCGGCTGCGCGGGCCTGCGCTTCCAGCCGGTCCATGATCTTGCCGGCAAGTCCGAGGCCGCGCGCGCTTTTGTCGATCCACACTCGCTTGATCTCGCCGCGCCCGCCGTCGATCCGTTTCAGCGCACCGCAGCCGGCGGCCCTGCCCGCCAGCCGCGCGATCGCGAACCAGCCCTTTGGCGGCGTCATCTCCGCCGGATCGAAATTGTTGCCCGTGAGCGGGTCGAACCCGTCGTCGAAGCGGCTCGCAAGTTCGGCGTAATATTGCTCCAGGCACCAGCGTGCATCATCGCCGCCGGCCGGCTCGAAGGCGATCGTCGCGCCGCCCGCCGTCATCCGCGCCCCACGAACGGCATCTTGGTCGCCATCACCGTCATGAACAGCACATTGGTCGACAGCGGCAGGTTCGCCATGTGCAGCACCGCCGAGGCGACCTCCACCGGGTCCATCGTCGCCTCGATCGCGATCCGTCCGTCGGCCTGCGGCACCCCCTTGGTCATCGGCATCGCCATCTCGGTCAGCGCATTGCCGATGTCGATCTGGCCGCAGGCGATGTCGAACGGCCGCCCGTCCAGCGCGATCGTCTTGGTCAGCCCGGTGATCGCGTGTTTGGTCGCCGTGTAGGGCGTCGAGCCCGGACGCGGCGCATGCGCCGAGATCGAGCCATTGTTGATGATGCGCCCGCCCATCGGCATTTGCCGCCGCATCAGGCCGAACGCGCCGCGGGCGCATAGAAACGAACCGGTCAGGTTGACATTGACCACGTCAAGCCAGGTCTCGACCGGAATTTCGTCGATCGGCGCGCCTTTTGAGCCGATTCCGGCATTGTTGAACAAAAGGTCGAGCCGGCCGAATTGCTTCTCGACGCGCGAAAACAGTTGCTCGACCTGTGCCGGATCGGCGACGTCGCAGGCGATCGGCAGCGCCAGCTGGTTTGCCGGGCCGGCCTGGGCGGCCTCCTCCAGCCTGTCCTGCCGTCGGCCGACCATCACCGTCGTCCAGCCATTGGCCAGCAGCGCCTGCGCCACGGCCGCGCCGATGCCGCTGCCGGCCCCGGTCACAAGAGCGATTCGTTCCGCCATCCACGTCTCCTTTTCGGGAACGGAAGCAGAGTGAAGTCGACGATGCAAGCTGCTGGATACAAAGCGGGCGGCCATTGGCGGCCGCCCCAATTTAGGACCCTGCTTGGGAGGAGATAGCGGATCCGATAGGTTAAATTTACAGCGTGAAGCTTAACCGAAGCTTAACAAAGTGAAGGCGCTGCAAAGCCTATGCCGGCGCCTTGGCCGACGAAACGGTCGCCTCGACGTGATCCACCAGCGCATCGGGCAGTCCAAGCCGGCCGGCGAGCAAGTCGAGATAGCCGCGTTCGGCGCGGCTGTCGGGTTCGATCGTCAGCCGTGACGCGGTGTACAACTCGACCTTTTGCGCATCGGTCTTGGCCGAGACGACCAGATCGTCGAGATCGACCGGGTTGCGCAGTTCCTCGTCGAGGAACCGCTGCGCCTCGGACCCGACGCCGGCGATTTTCAGCCGGTCGGAAATGCGTCCGCGCTCTTCGTCGTCGATATGGCCGTCGGCGCGCGCCGCCGCAATCATGGCGCGGACCAGCGTCAGCGCGAATTCGGCCTCGCCCTGCGGCGCTTGCGACGGGTGAAAGCTGGTGTCGTCCGGCGGCGGCAGCAATTCCTGGTCCCTGGCCGCCTGATCCTGCGGCGGCTGGCCGTTCTGATAGTTCTGATAGGCCTTGTAGGCCAGCCCGGCAATCGCCGCGAGGCCGCCGATCTTGACCGCGCTGCCGGTCAGCTTGCGCCCGGCGCCGGTTCCCAGGAGCACGGCGGCGATCGCCCCGGTCGCCAGAGGATTGTCCTTGGCCATCTGCACGGCTTGCCCCGCCTTGTCGCGCACGCTGCCCTGCCCGCCTGGAATCTGGCTGTTCAACAGGTCATCGAGAAGCTTTTTCGGGTCGAACATGGAACCTCCTGGTTGGGTCGTTGTCTGCACGCGCCCTGCCGGTTGAGTTAGGCAGCGCACGGCTCCATTGCAATGACACCGGGCCAATTCCGGGGCGGATATTGGTCAAAAAGATGGAAACGTCAGTCGCGCTGGCCGACGTGCCGGCGGCCCTGCGCCCGGGCGATGGCCACCTGGCGGTGTCGCTCGGCGTAGCGTTGGCGATCGGCCTCGCTGTGTTCGTCATGGCAGGCGGCGCAGGAAATCCCCTCGACATAGAGTGGCGAGGTCCGATCCTTCGGCGTCAGCGGCCGGCGGCAGGCGCGGCACAGCTTTGCATCGCCCTCCGCAAGGCCGTGGCCGACGGAGACGCGCTCGTCGAAGACGAAACATTCGCCCTGCCACAGGCTCTCGCCCGCAGGCACCGTTTCAAGATATTTGAGAATGCCGCCCTTGAGGTGAAAGACGTCATCGACGCCCAGCGTCTTGACATAGGCGGTGGCCTTTTCGCAGCGGATGCCGCCGGTGCAGAACATCGCCACCTTGCGGCCGGCGAATTCGTCGCGATGCGCCTCGGCCCATTCCGGAAACTCGCGGAAACTCGTCGTCGCGGGGTCGACGGCGTTGCGGAACGTGCCGATCGCAACCTCATAGTCGTTCCGGGTATCGATCACGATGGTGCCGGGGTCTGAGATCAACGCGTTCCAGTCGCCCGGCTCGACATAGGACCCGGCGCCGGCCGGATCGAGCGCGTCGACGCCCATCGTCACGATCTCGCGCTTCAGCCGCACCTTCATCCGGCGAAACGGCATCTCGGCGGCATTGGAGAACTTGAGTTCCAGCCGATCCACCCCGTTTTCGGCCAGCAGCGTCACCAGTCCGTCCAGCGCCGCCTGCGAGCCAGCCACCGTACCGTTGACGCCTTCGCGGGCGACCAGCAGCGTGCCTTTCAGCCCGCAGCCGCAGCAATAGCTCGCCAGCGCCGCGCGCAGCGACTGCGGGTCCGCGATCGCCGTAAAGCGGTAGAGCGCCGCCACCCGGACCGGCGTCTGGTCAAAATTGTCGTTCATCGACGATCGCGTACAGGCTCGCCTGACGAAATTCAACGCCCGTCTTGTCCCCCGGACCTCATTTGGCCCGATCATAGGCGGAACAGCGGAGGCCAGCACATGTTCGACAGCAAGACCATTCGGGAGATCGGCGAGACTGCGGCGCGGCTTGACCTGCAGCCTGCGGCGCTGCTGGCCGTGGCGGATGTGGAATCGGGCGGCAAGGCGTTTGCGAGGGTCAACGGCCGCAACGAGCCGCTGATCCGGTTCGAAGGTCACTACTTCGACCGTCGCCTGTCGGGCGACAAGCGCAACGCGGCGCGCGCGGCGGGCCTCGCCGATCCGGCCGCCGGCAGGATCGGCAATCCGTCGACGCAAACCGCCAGATGGGCGATGCTGCGCCGCGCGGCCGCGATCGACGCCCGTGCGGCGTATGAATCGGCGTCCTGGGGCGTTGGCCAGGTGATGGGCGCGCACTGGGCCTGGCTCGGCTATAACAGCGTCGACGCCCTGGTGGCCGAGGCGCGCCGCTCGGTGGCGGGACAGACCGCGCTGATGGCGCGCTACATTGAAAAAGCCGGCCTCACCGCCGCGCTGCGCCGGGGCGACTGGACCGCTTTCGCCCGCGGCTACAACGGCCCCGACTACAAGCGCCACGGCTATGACAGGAAGATCGCCATGGCCTATGCGCGTTACCGCCGCACAGCCGCCGGATCGGGTTCTCCGCCAGCCGCCGGCATCCTGGCCCGCGGCGCCTCGGGCTCCGAAGTCGTCGATCTCCAGACCCTGCTGGTTGCCGCCGGTCACGCCGTTGTCCGCGACGGCGTCTACGGACTGGCCACCGAACAGGCGGTCATGCGCTTCCAGGCGGCGCGCGGACTGGCCGCCGACGGCGTCGCCGGTCCGCTTACCATGGCGGCCCTTTCCGACGCGCTGTCGGCGCGCGGCTGGTGGCGCAGGCTCGCGGCCTGGTGCGGCCGGGTGTGGGACTGAGCGATTGAAATCCGGCGACAAGAATTAAATCGATTAGCAATCGACATTCGGAGCAGGCGATGCTAGGCGCTCGGACAAAAGGATCGACACGCCATGGCTCAGAAAACCGACCGTCTCCTGCCTGTCATGACCGGCCAGCCTGTCATTCCGGTCATCAAGATCGCCGACGCCAGACATGCGGTTCCGCTGGCGCGCGCCCTGGCGCGCGGCGGCCTGCCGGCGATCGAGATCACGCTGCGCACGCCGGCGGCGCTTGACGCCATCCGCGCCGTGGCGAGCGAGGTCGAGGACGCGGTGACCGGGGCCGGCACCATCCTCAACGCCCGCCAGTATGAACAGGCGTCGGAGGCGGGTTCGAAATTCATCGTCAGCCCCGGCCTGACGCGCCAGCTTGTCGAGGCCGCCGACCGGAGCGATGTGCCGCTGTTGCCTGGCGCGGTGACGTCGAGCGAGATCATGGCGGCACTGGAACACGGCTACTCGCTGCTGAAATTTTTCCCCGCCGAGCAGGCCGGCGGGGCCGCCTATCTCAAATCGCTGTCGTCGCCGCTCGCCGCGGTGCGCTTCTGCCCCACCGGCGGCGTCTCCGAAAACAATGCGGCGACCTATCTGTCGCTGCCCAACGTCCTGTGCGTCGGCGGCTCCTGGGTCGCGCCCGACGAACTCGTCAATGACGGCAACTGGGGTGCGATCGAACGGCTCGCGCGCCAGGCCTCGGGTCTGGCCAGACGCTGAAACAAAAACGCCCCGGAGGTCCGGGGCGCTGCAACAGGCGTCGGCGCGCCTCAATTGGTCTCGAACTTGGCCACCGGCATGAAGGTCACCGCCTTGCCGCCGAAACGCTTCGGGTCGGGCGTCGTCGTCCCCTGCTGGAAGCCGGCGGTGTAGACCTCCCTTGGCGCATCGCGCAACGACGCCACCGCAAACGCCTTGCCGTCCGGCTTGGCCGACAGCGAGCGATTGGTCGACAGCACGCGACCGACCGTGGCGGTCTGAACCGGCTTCTGCACCACCTTCGGCTCCGGCTTCTGGTCGCCGGCCACAGGCTTGGCGGATTTCGGCGTGGTCGTCGGCCCGGCGGTCACGGCCTTCACCGGATCGGCCTCTATGCCGCGCAGCGCCTGCCGCGGGCTGGCCGGCTTGACGCCCGCAAGCGCCAGTTGTTCGGTCTTTGGCGCCGCGGATTCGACGGCCGGCGCGTCAAGCGAAGCGACATCGACAGAATCCGATGGCCGCGCCATCGGCAGCGGTATGCCCGCGACGTCGCCGTCTTCCTGGTTGGCCAGGATGGTCTCGATGGCGATTTCGCCATTGCTGGTCGACGCCCCCGGCGCCATCGCGGTGGTCGTGGCGGGAGTTGCATCGGTCGGCGCGGCGGCGACCTGAATTTCTGGCGTATGAGCCGGGCGCGCCATCGGGATCGGAACCCCCTCCTCGACAGCCCCTTCACTGACATTGGCGGCGGCCAGTTCCGCAGCGGCCGCTTCAGTCATCGGCGCGACTTCACCCTCGGCAAGCCCGACATCGACAGACGGACGCGGCGCAAACATCGGTCGCGGCACGTCGCGCAGCGGCAGCGCGGCGACGATCGTCTCGGCGGTTTCGGGCGCGGCGGCCGGTTCAGGCTCCCGCGCGACCGGCGCTTCAGGCGCGGCGACCACGGGCTGCTGGGCGGAGCCCATCGTGTCTTCGAGCACCGACGCGTTCGCTGGAATTGTCGCGCTCGGCGTCGCTTCGGCCGCCACCGCCGCCCGTGGCGTCGGCGCGGTGCGGGGCGCTGCGTCCGCAAACGCGGTCGTGCTTTCCTCTTCCTCGTCCGCGCCGCCGCCGAAGAGCTTTGCAAAGAAGCCGCCCTTCCTGGCTCCGCCGTCATTGCTGGCCATGGCGATCGGCGCGCCCTTGCGCTTCGCATAGGCGGCCAGCGCCACGTCGTAGCCGGGCAGCGGCCTGCCGTCCGTAGGCACATGCAGCGTCTTGCCGTTGGGGAACACCGACACGAGTTCGCTGCGGCTCATGCGCGGCCAGTGGCGCACATTGCCCACGTCCATGTGGACGAAGGGCGAACCGGAGGTCGGATAGTAGCCGACGCCGCCGCCCTGAAGGCGCAGGCCGGCATAGCGGAGGGTCTTCAGCTTGACGCCCGGGATAAAGAAATCCATCGCCTTTCCGAGCATGTGCTGGCTCTGCTTCGCCACGCCGCGGCCGCGCTTGCGCAGCATCGAATTGGTGGCGGGCGAACGATAGGCCGACACGACGTGGATATAGTCGCGCCCGCCCACCGAACGATAGGCCTCCCACACCAGGTCGAAGAGGCGCGGATCCATCTTGGTCGGTTCATTGCGCCGCCAGTCGCGCAGAAAATAGTTCAGTTGCTTCAGACCCGACGGAATGTAGCGGCCGTCCTTCTTGAACGTGATCTCGGCCTTCTCGCGGGTGTGCAGGTAATACAGCTTCAGCGTTCGCGTTTCCGCGCTCGCAAGCGGCGCGGTCGCAAAAAGACACGCCATGACCAGCATCGCCGCCGTGAACGGACGCCGCCAGTCAAATCTTTCGCCGCTGTGTCCCCTGAGGAAACTTACGATCCTGATCAAATCGCCTCGCCTTGCCGGCCGATCTTGTCCCTGGCAACGAAATTGCACGGGGCTTGAGTCCGTGACTATCCTGCCTAATGGTTAATCACAGCTTAGTGAAGCCCAAATACGGTAACACGATGGCAGCGGCGACCGGCGTTCCTGCTTGAACGCAACGTGGCAAACAATTGGTTTAATGGTCGATTTTCGGAAGGGTCAGCCTCCGGCTGCGACGTCGGCCATCAGCCGTCCGGAATCGGGGTCGATGCCGTATTCCTTGAACTTTCGGTAGAGCGTCGAGCGTCCGATGCCCAGACGCCTCGCCACTTCGCTCATCTGGCCACCATAATGATCGACCGCAAACAGGATCATGTCCAGTTCGATATCCGATAGCGCCCGCACATTGCCGTTGCTGTCCAGCGCGCTGACGCTGCCGGCAGGCGCCGCATGTGCGGACGCGTCGGACGGCAATGATCGCTCGCCGGTCGGCTGCGGTTCGGCCGTCGCAGGCGGCGTGGTCTCGGCCCTGGCCGCGGTCAGCGCCCACGGCGCATCGCCCTCGCGGTTCTCCAGTTCGAGGCGGATCTGCGGGAAATCGTCGACGTCGAGCAACGCGCCATCTGCCAGCACGAAAGCCCGGAAGACGGCGTTTTCGAGCTGGCGGATGTTTCCGGGCCAGTCGTAGGCCATCAGCATCGAAAGCGCCTGCGGCGAAATGCCCGAGATCGGGCTTCGCTCGCGCTTCGCCAGTCTGGCGATGAAATGCGCCACCAGCGCAGGAATATCGCTCGTCCGCTGCCGCAGCGGCGGCGCCTGGATTGGAAACACGTTCAGCCGGTAGTACAGATCCTCACGGAACAGGCCGTCCTTGACCCGCTGCAGCAAATTGCGATGGGTCGCCGAGATCAGGCGAATGTCGACCTTCTGCACGCCGCGCCCGCCAACCGTCTCGACCTCGCCTTCCTGCACCGCCCGCAGCAGCTTGACCTGCACGTCGAGCGGCAGATCGCCGATCTCGTCCAGGAACAGGGTTCCGCCATTGGCTTCGACAAATTTTCCCGGGTGTTTTTCGGTCGCGCCGGTGAACGCCCCTTTTTCGTGGCCGAACAGGATGCTCTCGACCAGATTGTCGGGGATCGCGCCGCAGTTGACGGTGATGAACGGTTTGCCCTTGCGGTCGCTGGCGGCCTGGATGGCGCGGGCGATGACTTCCTTGCCGCTGCCGGACTCGCCCTCGATCAGAATCGGAATGTCGGAGGCGGCCGCCTTGCGCCCGAGCCGCAGCACCCGCTCCATCGCCGGCGCCTGGGCGATCATGTCGCGGAAGCTCAACGCCGCCGCCGACTGACGCCGCGCCTGGCGCGCCGCGCCGTCGCGTCCTTCCACCTTGATGGCGTTGGCGAGCGAAGCCTTCAGCCGCTCCGGCGACACCGGCTTGACCAGAAAATCGAATGCGCCGGCGCGCATCGCCGAAATCACGGTTTCCATGCCGCCATTGGCCGTCAGCACGATCGCCGGCGTATCGACGCCCGCCTCGCGCATCCGCCCGAGCACATCGATGCCGCCGACTTCCGGCATCACCAGGTCAAGCAGCACCGCCGCAATCGCGCCGCCCGCACCGGTCAGCGCCTCAAGTCCCTCGGCGCCCGAAACGGCCGTCTGCGGCTTGTAGCCGATGCGCGACAGGGCCGCTTCCATCAGGCGGCGCTGCACCGGGTCGTCGTCGACGACGAGGATCGTCTGCCCCTGGCCTCCGGCGGCCGAACTCGGTTTCGCAAGCGTCATGGTGCATCGTATTGACACAGGGTTCTAAACAAGGGTTCAACAAACTCGGTATACGTATGCCTTTCGGACGGTTAGACCTGACGTTGAAAAACCGAGACCATCGATGCTTTTCTCCGACCGCCTGCCCGTCCCGATGAATGTCGCCGCCTCGGCCTCGGCCGGCCTCAACGTCGAGGCGCTGCCGCGCTGGAACCTTGCCGATCTCTATCCGTCGATCGACGGTCCCGAGATTTCCGGCGATCTGGCGCGCGCCGCCGAACGCGCCGCCGCCTTCGAGCGGCGCTGGAAAGGTAAGCTCGCCGAGGAAGCCACAACGCCCCAGCAAGGCGGCCTTGTCGCCGCGATCAGGGAAAATGAGGATCTCGAGGAGTTGATCGGCCGGCTGCTGTCCTTCGCCGGCCTGGTCTACGCCGGCGACACCTCCGACCCGGCGAACGCCAAGCTTTACGGCGACATCCAGGAAAAGATGACCAATGCCGGCGCCAACCTGCTGTTCTTCGCGCTGGAATTGAACAAGATCGACGACGCGGTCGTCGACGCTGCGATGGACAGGGATCCGCAGCTTGCCCGCTATCGCCCCTGGGTCGTCGACCTGCGCAAGGACAAGCCTTATCAGCTGGAAGACCGGGTCGAGCAGCTGTTCCACGAAAAATCGGTCAGCGGCCGCAGCGCCTGGAATCGCCTCTTCGACGAGACGATGACGGCCCTGCGGTTCCGCATCGACGGCGAGGAGCTGTCGATCGAACCCGCCCTCAACCGGCTGCAGGACCCGAACCCCGACGCGCGGCGCAGGGCTTCCGAAGCCCTGGCGAAAACCTTCGGCGAAAACCTGCGCGTCTTCACGCTGATCACCAACACGCTCGCCAAGGACAAGGAGATTTCCGATCGCTGGCGCGGCTTCGAAGACATCGCCGACGCCCGTCACCTCGCCAATCGCGTCGAGCGGAGCGTTGTCGACGCCCTCGCCACGGCCGTGCACGACGCCGCGCCGCGCATCTCCCACCGCTACTATGCAATGAAAGCCCACTGGCTCGGCGTCGACCAGTTGAACAGCTGGGATCGCAACGCGCCGCTGCCCGACACGCCGCAGGCAGTGATCGGCTGGGACGAGGCCAGAGCAACAGTCCTGTCGGCCTTCGGCGGCTTCTCGCCCGAAATGGCCGACATCGCGCAGGGCTTCTTCGACAGGAGATGGATCGACGCCGGGGTGAGGCCAGGCAAGGCGCCCGGCGCGTTCGCCCATCCGACTGTGCCGTCGGTCCACCCTTACGTGCTGCTGAACTATCTGGGCAAGCCGCGCGATGTGATGACGCTCGCCCATGAACTAGGCCACGGCGTTCACCAGGTGCTGGCCGCCCATCAGGGCGCGCTGATGGCCCCGACCCCGCTGACGCTGGCCGAAACCGCCTCGGTGTTCGGCGAGATGCTCACCTTCCGCTCGCTGCTCGACCGCACCACCGACCGCCGCGAGCGCAAGGCGATGCTGGCGCAAAAGGTCGAGGACATGATCAACACGGTGGTGCGCCAGATCGCGTTCTACGAGTTCGAGCGCAAGGTCCACACCGAGCGCAAGTCGGGCGAGTTGACGTCCGAGCGGATTGGCCAGCTATGGCTGGAGGTCCAGTCCGCCAGTCTCGGCCCGGCGATCCGTATCCAGCCCGGATACGAGACGTTCTGGACCTACATTCCCCACTTCATCCATTCGCCGTTCTATGTCTACGCCTACGCTTTCGGCGATTGCCTGGTGAACTCGCTGTATTCGGTCTACCGCAACGCCGGCTCCGGCTTCCAGGAGAAGTATTTCGAGCTTCTTCGGGCAGGCGGCACCAAGCATTACCGGGAACTGTTGCAGCCGTTCGGCCTCGACGCCGCCGATCCAGGGTTCTGGCAGCAAGGTCTTTCGGTCATCGAAGGCCTGATCGACGAACTCGACGCGATCGACGCCTGAACCTTGCGCCAAATATAAATAGACGGTTTCCATAACTTGTTGGACTTGCTTTCCCCATTGCGGCGCAGTTAGCTCACGCCGGTTCAAATTACGGACCGTCGCCGGACCGGGGGAAATTGATGAGAGGTTTGCTGACAATTGTCTGGGCCATTCTTGCTGCGCTGCTGTGCTGGCGCGCATATGGCTACAAGGCTCCGGCCATCGAGCAGGATATCCTTACCCGCTCGAGCGATGCAGTGAAGCCGCTCAACGCCAATGCCGAAGTGATCGTCGACGGTCGTTTCGTCACCGTCAGGGGTCCAGAACCTGACGACGCATCCAAGTCCAAGACGCTCGCCGCCGCCGACGGGGTGTGGGGCGCGCTTGGTCCTTACGATGGCCTGTGGGTGCCGGCGCCCATCGCCGAAACCAGGGCGGTCGAATTCATTTCCGCCGAGAAGAAGGCCGACGGCAGCCTCGTCCTCACCGGCCTGGCGCCGAGCGAGGAGGTCAAGGCCGCGACCGAAGTCGCTGCGAAAACCGCGTTCGCCGGCGCGATCGACAACCGGATCGAAGTCTCGGGCAAGGGGGGCGAATCCACCCTTGGCGCGCTTGGCGACGCCTTCAAGCAGCTGTCGGCGCTGGACGTCGGCTCGCTGGTCGCCACCCAGGGCCAGCTCAAACTGTTCGGCTCGACGGCAAACGCCGCAGCGGCGACGGACGCCGACGCGCTGCAGGGCGCGACGCCGCATCTGTGGCAAGTGGTCGTCAAGGGCCCTGCGCCCGTCGCGCCGGCCGCACCCGGTCGCCTCGGCATCGCCAAGACGCCGGACGGCACGATCATCGCGTCGGGCGAAATCGCCGCCGAAGCCGACCGAGCGACGGTGCTCGAGGCCTTCCGCGCCGCCGACCCGACGGCGACCGTCGTCGACCGCCTTGTCGTCCGCGACCAGGGCCTGGACGCCGGCTGGCTCGACCGGGCCGTCGCCGGCGTCAAGGGCCTGAGCGCCCTCGACTGGGGCAATCTCTCGCTTGAGGGCGCAAAATCGTATCTGAGCGGAAGCGCCCCGCAGGGCGCGATCGCCGGCATATCCGGCGCACTCGGCGACACGTTCGAAGCCGCGATCACGCCGCGTCCCGACGACGCCAACGCGAAGCTCATGGCCGACCTGGAAACACGCGTTGCGGCGCTCTCGGAAGAACTCGCCGCCGCCAGGAAACGGGTAGCCGAGCTGGAAGGCGGCGCGCAGGCCGATCTCGACGCCGCGCGCAAACGCGCCGACGAACTGGCTGCGGAGCTTGCGGCCGCCAAGGCTCGCCTGGCCGACATGGACAAATCGTCGGGCGCGCTTCAGTCGGAGCTCGACGCCGCGCGCAAGCGCATCGAGGAACTGACGGCCCGGCTGTCGGCGCAACCGGCCCCGGCCGCGCCGGCGGCTCAGTCCGCCACGGACGTGGCGAAAAGCTGCAACGATGCGATCGCCGGCCTGCTCAAGGGCGCCTCGATTCAGTTCCACACCGGCAGCGCCACGATCACCAACTACGGGCTGGGCGTGATCGATCGCATCATGATCGTCGCCATGCCGTGCCTCGACCTGCCGGGACTGAAAGTGGCGATTGGCGGACACACCGACGATGTCGGCGACGACGACGCCAACCTGCGCCTCAGCCAGGCGCGCGCCAACGCCGTCAAGGCGGCGCTGGTCGAGCGCGGCGTCAAGGGCGAGATCATCACCGCTCTCGGCTATGGCGAACGCGAGCCGATCGCGGACAATTCGACCGATGCCGGACGGCAGGAAAACCGCCGCATCACAATGGAATGGTCGCTGCACTGAGCGGCGCGTGTTGGTTTTCAGATTCGGAGAGACGTAAATGGGCTACCTCCTTACGCAAATGTTCCTCTACATGCTCGGCGCATTCCTGCTGGGCCTGTTGCTCGGCTGGATTATCTGGGGCCGCCTGCGCGGTCGCATCGTCGAACTCGAGGGCGATGTGGCGCGGCTGCGCGCCGACAATGACCGGCTGAAGCGCGACCTCGAAGCCTGCGGCAAGGCGCGCGGCGATCTCGAGGCCACGGTTCGCGGCCTCAACGCCCAGTTGGCGGAGCTGCGCGACCGCCCCGCGCCCGCTCCATTGATTTCGGCGCCCGCCAAGGCGGCTGCGCCGAAGCCGGCCGCCGCCCCCAAAGCCGTCGCGGCGGCGCCGGCCAAGCCGGACAATCTGCGCCGGATGATCGGCATCGGCCCGGTCAACGAAAAGAAGCTGCACGCAATGGGCATCAAGACGTTCAGGCAGATCGCCGCCTGGACGGCCGCCGACATCAAGAAGGTCGAGGCCGAACTCGAATTCGACGGCCGCATCGACCGTGAACGCTGGATCGAACAGGCGAAACTGCTGGCCGCCGGCGACGACAAGGAATTCCTGCGCCGTTTCCCGACCGCCGGAACCGACAAGAACACCTGAGCGAATTTGGCTTGGAACCGGGCCGGCTCCTGCAAAAGAGCCGGCCTTTGCTTTGGATCGAACCATGGCCGAACACTCCCCTACCCCTTATGACGGTTCGTCGTCGCCCTTCACGATCGGCCTAAAACCGCTCGATCCAGCCAACTGGATCGACATCGACGAAACCTACGATGCGCAGATGGGGGAGAAACGCCGGCTGTTTGACGAACGCCTCGCCGACGTTCTCGTCGCCGAAGACTCAACCGGCCAGGCGCAGCAGGAAGTTCTGGAACTATTGTCGGCGCACCTGACCGGCAGGTTCCCCGAGCGTTTTGTCCTCGGGGGCGACGGTCTGGCGATGGCGCGCGCCGGCGCCGCGCCGCCTGCCGGCCTCTCGCCGCTGCACCGCGCCTCGCTGCTGGTGCAGGAAGATCTGATCCTGATGCGCAGGGACGAGACCGGCTGGCGGCTGGCCGCCGGGTCGCTGTGCTTTCCCTCGTCGTGGACGCTCACCGAAAAGTTCGGCCTGCCGATCCATCAGATCCACCAGCCGGTACCCGATTTCGGCGAAGGGTCGCGCAACAACGAACTGATCGGACGCATGTTCGACCGACTGCATCAGCCGGTGCTGCGCTTCAACTGGTCGATCCAGGCGAGCCCCGCCCTCTACCATCCGATGTCGGACGCCGGACGCGACGAACGCTCCGAGACGAGGCCGTCGCGGTTCGGCTCGGTCGATGTCAGGGACGCCGCCTTCATCCGGGTCGAGCGCCAGACGCTGCGCCGGCTGCCGCTGTCGGGCGCCATCCTGTTCACCATCCGCATCTATCTCGACCCGTTGGGGCGGATCGGCAAAGACCCCGACCGGGCGCGGATCGCGCGCTCGCTCGCCGGCCAATTGCTGGCGATGAGCGGCGACCAGCTCGACTACAAGGGCCTGACCGCCGACCGCGACCGGCTGGTCGCGGCGCTCGACGCGATCGCCTCTAGACCGTTTCATGGCTAGATCGAATCGCTCTTCTTCTCCTTTGGCGAGGCGATCCGACAGGAGAGACTTGCAGGTCGATGTGGTTCATCGGCCAATCGGCTCGACGAAAACCGGACATCCGCCAAACGGAAACCCCGCCCGTCGAATTGCCATTCGCAATTCGTCAGACAAATATTCCCTGCCGATCAAACTTCTCCCGCTGCGCAGCAGCGGGGTTTGATCGGGGGGCCGGGCCGGTTTGGGCCAAATCCGTCGCCGGCAGAGTGTTTCCATCTAGCCATGAAACGGCCTAACGGTCGATTGACCGGCTACGCGTCGTCGCCCGGCTTCGAGTTGGCGCGCGCGAAAGCGCCCGCCCCGCCGCCGGGCACCACGATGATCCGCTTGACGCTGCCCCTTTTGAAGGCGGCGAGGAACCTGTGATACTCCTTGAAGGCGACGCACCCATGCGACTGGCCGGCGCGGCCGCGCAACAGGTAGGAATGGGTGAGGATGCCGGTGCGGCCATGCATCGGCTGGTCGCCGACCGGCAGCATCCGCACCGCTTCGACCCCGTGAAAGCGGCTTTCGCGCATCTTCAGATCGTAGGTCTGCGGCGGCGTCGGGCCGTTCATCCGAACATGCGTAAAGCGGGGATTGTCGGCCATCTCTCCGATGCCCGAATGCGCCTCGAGCACCGAACCGTCGGGCATGTAGACCTTGGCGGCGCTGATGTCGTAGACGGCGACCTTGTTGCCGGCGCGTGGTGAACCGCCGCCAAACAGCCGTTTGAAGAAGCCGCCCGAGGGCGCTTTTTCGACTGCCGCAGGCGCGTCCCGCGGCGTCTCGGGCGCGACAGGCGGCGGCAGGGACGCCACCGGGCCTGTGGCAGGCGCGACGGCCTTGGCCACCGACGGCGGGGCAACAGTTTCGTCTCGCGTCGGACGGGCGACCGGCAGGGGCACATTCTCGATGTCGATCTCCAGCGCGCCGACGTCGATCCCACCATCGTCGGTCGGTGTGTCCTGGCTCATTGACCGGATGGCGGCGAGCGCGCCGCCTTCGGCCTTCGGCGACGGGTCGGCAAAGGCCAGCGCGGCTATCGCGCCGGCTTTTTTCGGCTCAACCTCGGTCGACGTAGCGCCGGCGACTGGCGGCTGATCGGGCGCGGCCGCCGGCTTCTCGGCCATAAGTTCCGCGAGACGCGTCGCGGCGGCCGTTCGGGCTTCAAGCGATGCGGCCTGCCCGGGAAGCCCGGCCGAAGCCCCGAGACGATGGTACCATTCACCATCGGCGGCGCGAAGGAACGGCGCGACTGACGCCGCCGATGCATGGAAGGTCTTTGGGGTTGCGGCCTGCGAGGCCAACGACGGGGCGATAGCCGCCGAATGAAACGCCTCGCCGGCCACGGCGACGCCGGACGTCATCGCCGTGGCGCAGGCCAGCGCGATCGCACCGATGGCGAAACTACGGGATAGATCAGAATTTCGGGAAAGCCGCGGCGCGCGCGGCGAAAGCAACGGAATACGCACGAACTCGGACCACACTGAGGAAGAAACGCAGCTGAATGCAACCAATCAACCATCCCCAGTGTGAATCAACAGGGTTAACGAGCGGTTCCTTTCCGAAAAGACCGTGGCGGCGGCAAGGACGAGTTGTGGCGATTGTCGGGCATCACGATTTGGCCGTCGCGCGCCGCTCAGATGCCGGAGCCGTAGAGTTCTTCGCCGGTTTCCGCCGACCAGGGCGTGGGCATGGCGGCCGCGCCGGCGCCGGGCATCGGCATCCAGCATTTCAGTTCCGGATCGGCATAGGAAAAAATCTGACCCGGATGCGAATCCGCCGAGCGCCAGCCTTCGATGCCGAACTGATCGGCGCGCGCCCAGTAGGCGACGTCGACCTGCGCCGGCCCCTGCTCCGATTCACCGACCGTCACCAGGACGCGCGAACCGTCCTTCGGCGCGCTGGCCATGTGCCGCCATCCGCCTTGAGCCGCCATCAGTTGAACTCCTCGGGCAGGATGCGCACCGCGCCCTTGTCGGCGCTCGATGCAAAGGCGGCATAGGCTTTCAGCGCGGTGGTGACGTTGCGCTTGCGCTTTTCCACCGGCTTCCAGCCCTTCGCATCCTGCTCCTTGCGGCGCTGGGCCAGTTCGCTGGCGTTGACCTTCAGATTGATCGAGCGGCCGGGGATGTCGATCTCGATGATGTCGCCGCTGCGCACCAGTCCGATCGCGCCGCCGGTGGCTGCCTCGGGCGAGGCGTGGCCGATCGACAGGCCCGACGTGCCGCCCGAAAACCGTCCGTCGGTCAACAGCGCGCAGGCCTTTCCGAGCCCTTTCGACTTGAGATAGCTGGTTGGATAAAGCATTTCCTGCATGCCCGGCCCGCCCTTCGGCCCCTCGTAGCGGATGACGACGACGTCGCCGGCCTTCACCTCGTTCGACAGGATGCCCTTCACCGCCGCGTCCTGGCTCTCGAAGACCACCGCAGGGCCGGTGAATTTCAGGATCGATTCATCGACGCCCGCCGTCTTCACCACGCAGCCGTCGAGCGCGATATTGCCCTTGAGGACGGCGAGGCCGCCATCCTTGGAGAACGGGTGCTCGGCGGAACGGATGACGCCTTCCTTGCGGTCAAGGTCGAGTTCGGCCCAGCGGTTGGACTGTGAGAACGCCTGGGTTGTGCGGACGCCGCCGGGCGCGGCCATGAAGAACTGGCGCACGCTCTCGGAATTGGTGCGCGAAATGTCCCACTGGTCGAGCGCGTCGCCCAATGTCACCGCGTGCACCGTCGGCTCGTCGCGATTGATCAGCTTCGCCCGGTCCAGCTGGCCCAGGATCGACATGATGCCGCCGGCGCGATGCACGTCTTCCATGTGCACGTCGTTCTTGGCCGGCGCGACCTTGCACAGCACCGGCACACGGCGCGACAGCGCATCAATGTCGTCCATGGTGAAATCGACGCCGCCCTCATACGCCGCTGCGAGAATATGCAGAACGGTGTTGGTCGAGCCGCCCATGGCGATGTCGAGCGCCATGGCGTTTTCGAACGCCTTCTTGGTGGCGATGGAACGCGGCAGCGCGGTGGCGTCATCCTGCTCGTAATAGCGGCGGGCGAGATCGACGATCAGATGGCCGGCCTCGACGAACAGCCGCTTGCGATCCGAATGCGTCGCCAGCGTCGAGCCGTTGCCCGGCAGCGACAGGCCCAGCGCCTCGGTCAGACAGTTCATCGAATTGGCGGTGAACATGCCCGAGCAAGAACCGCAGGTCGGACACGCCGCCTGTTCGACCGCCGCCACTTCCGCGTCGGTGTAGTGATCGTCGGCCGCCATCACCATCGCGTCGACAAGGTCGAGCGCCTGCAGCTTGCCCTTGAGCATTGCCTTGCCGGCTTCCATTGGGCCGCCGGAGACGAACACCGCCGGGATGTTCAGCCGCATGGCGGCGTTCAACATGCCGGGCGTGATCTTGTCGCAGTTGGAAATGCACACCATCGCATCCGCGCAATGGCCGTTGACCATGTATTCGACGGCGTCGGCGATCACTTCGCGGCTGGGCAGCGAATAGAGCATGCCGTCATGGCCCATGGCGATGCCGTCGTCGACGGCAATGGTGTTGAACTCTTTCGCCACGCCGCCTGCCGCCTCGATCTCGCGCGCCACCAGCTGGCCGAGATCTTTCAGATGCACGTGACCTGGAACGAACTGCGTGAACGAGTTGACCACCGCGATGATCGGCTTGCCGAAATCGCCGTCCTTCATGCCGGTGGCGCGCCACAGGCCGCGCGCGCCAGCCATGTTGCGGCCGTGGGTGGTGGTTCTGGAGCGATATGCGGGCATCAAATCGGCTTTCGTTTCAAAACGTCGGTTGTCAATATCGCCGATTGCCTGTGAAATGAACAGAAAAGTGGCCGGTCCAAGGCCGGGCGCGCGACGCCGGAAAGCTCCGGGCCGCGTCGACGGGGCGCGATGGCGGCCAATTCAGCTCAGGACGTGTCGAGTTTTGCCGGCTGCAGCCAGGTGTGGTCGTAGACGGCTGCGGCCGGACGCACGGAGCGATGCGGCCGCGCCGGGCGCAACGGGCCAGCGACCCAGTCGACCATGATGGCTTGCAGCGTCTCGTAAAGCGCCTGCGCCAGCGCAAGGAAGCGTTCGGCGAGATCGAACGCGTCATTCGGCGCATCGCCGGACGTTGAATACGGGACGTCCCGTTCCACGGTTGCGCCGAAAAAGAGGCGACGGATGCAGGCCTCGCCCGGCCTGAGAAGCCAGAGCACGGAACCGCGCAGCGGTTGCGGCAGGGCGGCAGCGCGTTCGCACAGACCGGCCAGCGAGATCAGCAGCGCGACAATGCGCTGAAGCACCCTGATTTCCCGATCCGAATAGCCGCCCTGGCGCATTTTCGTCCCCGTTGTCGCAGGCCAAGTATCGGCGTGGTTTTCGGCAGGGGGACAAAAAGGATTCACAATTTGACCACCCCCCAATTCCTCGGCGGGCGCGAGGCGGGACCGCGCTGTTGCAATGACCGTCTGTTGGGATGCACAAAGGCGCTGACCGCTAGCTGGATTGGAACGACGATATGCAGATCGGAATGATTGGCCTTGGCCGGATGGGCGCGAACATGGTGCGCAGGCTGCTGCGCGCCGGCCACCAATGCGTCGTCTTCGACATCAATGCCGGCGCGGTGGCGGACCTGGTCGAAGCCGGCGCGACGGGCGCCGCGACAATTGAGGAGTTTGTCCAAAAACTGACGCCGCCGCGCGCCGCCTGGCTGATGCTGCCCGCCGCGATCACCGGCGACAATGTGCGCAGGCTGGCGAAACTGATGCAGGCCGGCGACACCATCGTCGACGGCGGCAACTCCAATTACCGCGACGCGATCGACCTGGCGGCGGAACTGGCGCCCGCCGGGATCGGCTTCGTCGATGTCGGCACCAGCGGCGGCGTGTGGGGGCTGGAGCGCGGCTACTGCCTGATGATCGGTGGACCGAAGGACGCCGTGCAGCGGCTCGCCCCGGTCTTTGCCTCGCTTGCGCCCAATGGCGACGCCGCGCCCTCGCCCGCCACCGGCACCGCGCCGCAAGGCTATCTGCATTGTGGGCCAAGCGGCGCCGGCCACTTCGTCAAAATGGTCCACAACGGCATCGAATACGGGTTGATGGCGGCCTATGCGGAAGGCTTCAACATCCTCAACTCCGCCAATGCCGGCGCCCAGGATCGCGCTGCCGACGCCGAGACGACGCCGCTTGCCGAACCGCAATATTACCGCATGGACATCGACCTTGCCGCCGTCGCCGAGGTCTGGCGGCACGGCAGCGTCGTCGGCTCCTGGCTGCTCGACCTGACGGCGCAGGCGCTGGCCGCCAATCCCAGGCTGGACGGGTTCGAAGGCCGGGTGTCGGATTCCGGCGAAGGCCGCTGGACGTTGAAGTCGGCGATCGACACCGGCGTGCCCGCCCCGGTGCTGTCGGCGGCGCTGTTCGACCGGTTTTCCTCGCGCGGCAATGCCGTCTTCGCCGACAAGATGCAGTCGGCGATGCGTTTTGCCTTCGGCGGTCATCTGGAGAAGAAGCACAAGGATTGAGGTCAAAGCCCTCCAAACCCGGCGAAACCGCTGCAAAACGGCGCTTTTTGCTGAATCCTGTTTATTCCGATGCGCCGATGTGGTTTGTCCTTGGCCAGATGAAACAGCAATGGAGTGCTGAAAATTGGCGAATGCGAAATGGCTCGTTCACGGTGAGATCACCGGCCCAATCGTAATGATCGGCTTCGGTTCGATCGGCAGAGGCACCCTTCCCCTGATCGAACGCCACTTCAAATTCGACAAGTCCCGCCTGGCAGTCATCGACCCGAGCGACGAGAACAAGGCCGTTCTCGATGAATACGGCGTCGGCCTGATCCAGGAGGCGGTCACCAAGGACAATTACAAGAAGCTGCTGACGCCGCTGCTGACCAAGGGCGGCGGACAGGGTTTTTGCGTCAACCTGTCGGTCGACACCGGCTCGGTCGATCTGATGCGGCTGTGCCGCGAACTCGGCGCCCTTTATGTCGACACCGTCATCGAACCGTGGCTCGGCTTCTATTTCGACGACAAGGTGAAGAACGCCGACCGCACCAACTATGCGCTGCGCGAGAGCCTGCTGGCCGAAAAGCGCAAGAACCCGGGCGGTCCGACGGCCATCTCCACCTGCGGCGCCAATCCCGGCATGGTGTCGTGGTTCGTCAAGCAGGCGCTGGTCGACCTCGCCAAAGACACCAAGCTCGACGTCAAGGAGCCGGGCCCCAACGACCGCCAGGGCTGGGCCAAACTGATGAAGAAACTGGGCGTCAAGGGCGTGCATATCGCCGAACGCGACACCCAGCGCACCAAGCGTCCCAAACCGCTCAACGTGTTCTGGAACACCTGGTCGGTCGAAGGGTTCATTTCGGAAGGCCTGCAGCCGGCGGAACTGGGCTGGGGCACCAACGAGAAATGGATGCCCAAGAACGCCAAGACGCACAAGAAAGGCAGCAAGGCCGGCATTTTCCTCGAACAGCCGGGCGCAAACACGCGAGTGCGCACCTGGTGTCCGACGCCCGGCCCGCAGTACGGCCTGCTGGTGACGCACAATGAGGCGATCTCGATCTCGGACTATTACACGGTGCGCGACAAGAAGGGCGAGGTGAAGTATCGCCCCACCTGCCACTATGCCTACCACCCTTGCAACGACGCCATCCTGTCGCTGAACGAGATGTTCGGCGCCGCCGGCAAGCCGCAGCCGGTGCATCATGTGCTCGACGAAAACGAACTGGTCGACGGCGCCGACGAACTCGGCGTGCTGGTCTTCGGCCACAAGAAGAACGCCTACTGGTATGGTTCGCAGCTGACGCTCGACGAAGCGCGCCGGCTTGCCCCGCACCAGAACGCCACCGGCCTGCAGGTGTCGTCGGCGGTGCTGGCCGGCATGGTCTGGGCGCTCGAGAACCCGAATGCGGGCATCATCGAGGCCGATGAGGTGGATTATCGCCGTTGCCTGGAAGTGCAGCGGCCTTATCTCGGCCCGATGAACGGCTACTATACCGACTGGACCCCGCTGGAGGGCCGGCCGGGCCTTTTCCCCGAGGACATCGACGAGAAGGACCCCTGGCAATTCAGGAACATTCTCGTTCGTTGACAGCGACCGTTGGCTATTGATTTCGCAGCGATAACGCGCAATTCAAGGTCGGTGGGGACAGTAACAGGGAATATTGCCATGCATTTTGCACGGAAGTCTGCGCTGGCGGGGGCTGCGCTCGGACTGTTGGCCATCGCCGGGTGCCAGACCGGGCCAGGCCCCGGTCTGACCACGCCGGTGGTGCGCGCGCCGCAGGGCGTCGAAGGCGAGTGGCTGTCGACCGACGGCGTCGCCATGTCGCGCTTTAACGCCGGCACATTCGAAACGCTGGCTGTCGACACCGGCAACAAGCTGGCGACCGGAACCTACCAGAACACCAGTCCGACGATGGTGACCATTTCGGTGACCTCGATCATCCGCCAGACGACGTCGAGCGTGAACTGCTCGCTGGTGACGGCGACGCAGATGAATTGCACCAGTTCGGCCGGCCAGCAATTCGTGCTGGTGCGCAAGCAGCCCGGCGTCGCCTGACGGCTCCACCCTTGCCGGACCCGACGGCGCGCCCGCACGGCGCGCGCCGTCGCCTCGTGGCGTTGCCGCGCCCGGCCCCGATCTCGCACCGACCCGCCTCTTGACCCGCTGAACAACCTTGCAAGGCGGGCAAGGCTGCTGCGATAGTGCGCGCGCAATTCCGGGAGGACAGATGGCCGAATTTTTCGACGCGCTGGAGACACGCGATCCCAGGACGCGCGAGGCGGAACTGTTCGCGCGCCTGCCGGCGTTCCTGGCCGATGCGACGGCTCGCATGCCGGGCCTGGCGAAATGGCTGGCCGGCCATGACGTGTCCACCGTCACCGATCGCGCCGCCCTGGCGAAACTGCCGGTGCTCAGAAAACCGGACCTGATGCAGTTCCAGCGCGACGATCCGCCTTTCGGCGGCTTTGCCGATCTCGCATCCCGACGCGGCAAGCGCATCTATCTGTCGCCCGGCCCGATCTGGGAGCCACAGGCCGACGGCGTCGACCACTGGCAGTGCGCCCGGGCGTTCTTCGCCGCCGGGGTGCGCCCCGGCGACATCGTTCACAACACCTTCGCCTATCATATGACGCCCGGCGCCTTCATCATCGACGAGGGCGCGCGCGCGCTCGGCTGCGTCGTCTTCGCCGCCGGCACCGGCAACACCGACATGCAGTTGGACGCCGCCGCCGACCTGAAGCCGGGCGTCTACGCCGGCACGCCGGATTATCTCAAGGTCCTGCTCGACAAGGCCGACGAGACCGGACGCGACCTGTCGTCGATCAGGCGCGGCCTTGTCTCCGGCGGGGCGCTGTTTCCGTCGCTGCGGGCGGAATACGCGGCGCGCGGCGTCAAGATCATGCAGTGCTACGCGACCGCCGAGTTCGGCGTCATCGCCTATGAGACGGCCAACGCCGCCGGCGAGCCGAACCCGGGCATGATGCTGAGCGAGAACCTGATCGTCGAGATCGTCCGTCCCGGCACCGACGATCCCGTTGCCCCGGGCGAAGTCGGCGAGGTCGTCGTCACCTCCTTCAACCCGGCCTATCCGCTGGTGCGGCTGGGAACCGGCGATCTGTCGGCGATCCTGGCCGAACCCTCGCCCTGCGGGCGCACCAACACCCGCATCAGGGGATGGATGGGCCGCGCCGACCAGCGCACCAAGGTCAAGGGCATGTTCGTCGATCCCAAGCAGGTGGCGCAGGTGCTCGCCCGCCACCCCGACATCCTGCGCGGACGCCTGGTGGTGACCCGCGACGGCGAGCGCGACGCCATGGAACTGCATGTCGAGGCCCGCGGCGGCGCCGCGCCCGACATCGCCGCGATCGCCGCCAGCCTGCGCGACGTGACCAAACTTGGCGGCGCCGCAAGGCTGGCGCCGGCGGGGTCCTTGCCCAATGACGGCAAGGTCATTGCCGACGAGCGCAGCTATGGCTGAAAACGAGATCACCAAAAGGCTTGCGCAGCTGTCACGCCGGTGTGAAATTGATTGTTGAAAATGCAGCCGGAATGGCCGGGTCAAAGGCCGTGCGCATTGATTGGGAGAACCAGCATGAAGAGATTTTCACTCGTCGCAGCCATGTCGGCGTCGGCCATCGCCTTATCGACAGGCGTTTCCTTCGCCGACTATTCGCTCAACATCCTGCATATCAATGACTGGCACAGCCGCATTGAATCCAACAACAAATACGAATCGACCTGCTCCGAGGAAGACGAGGGCAAGGGCGCCTGCTACGGCGGCGCGGCGCGCCTGCTGACCGCGATCGCCGACCGCCGCAAGGCGCTCGAAGGTCAGAACGTGCTGCTGCTCAACGCCGGCGACAATTTCCAGGGCTCGCTGTTTTATTCGACCTACAAGGGAACGGTGGAAGGCGACTTCCTCAATCAGATGAAATTCGACGCGATGGCGCTCGGCAATCACGAGTTCGACGACGGCGAAGATGTGCTGGTGCCGTTCATCGACAAGGCCCAGTTCCCGATCCTCGGCGTCAACATCAAGCCGAACAACCAGTCCAAGGCCAATGGCAAGATCAAGCCGTCGGTGGTCCTCGACGTCGGCGGCCAGAAGATCGGCATCGTCGGCGCGGTGACAACCGACACGCCCGAGATCGCCTCACCCGGCCCCAACATTCAGTTCGAGGACGACGTCGCCGACATTGCCGCCGAAGTGAAAAAGCTTGAGGGCGAAGGCGTCAACAAGATCATCGCCCTGACCCATGTCGGCTATCCGCGCGACATGGAGGCGATCGCCAAGATCCCCGGCGTCGACGTCGTTGTCGGCGGCCACTCGCACACCCTGTTGTCCAACAAGCCCGAAGACAAGGGCGCCGGCCCCTATCCGACGATGATCGACAATCCCGGCGGCTACAAGGTGCCGGTGGTGCAGGCCGCATCCTATTCCAAGGTTCTGGGCGACGTCGTCGTCACCTTTGACGACGCCGGCGTGGTCAAGGAGGCCAAGGGCGACCCGATCTGGCTCGACAAGTCGGTGACGCCTGACGCCGCGGCGCTTGCCAAGATCAAGGAACTCGGCGCGCCGATCCAGGAGGCGATGAAGGTCGAGGTCGGCGAAACCGCCGGCGCGCTGGACGGCGACCGCAATTCCTGCCGCGTCAAGGAATGCTCGATGGGCAATCTGATTGCCGACGCCATGCTGGACCGCGTCAAGGATCAGGGCGTAACCATCGCCATCCAGAACGGCGGCGGCATCCGCGCCTCCATCGACCAGGGCAAGGTGACGATGGGCGAGGTGCTGACCGTGCTGCCGTTCCAGAACACGCTGGCGACGTTCCAGCTGA
>Ga0209793_1000379_pt1 | contig 55736 bp, 55 predicted proteins | sample EBPBio122009_DNA_FD_185863 | JGI IMG/M metagenome (GOLD analysis project Ga0209793, IMG submission 185863) | Wastewater treatment Type I Accumulibacter community from EBPR Bioreactor in Madison, WI, USA - Reactor 1_2/2/2009_ DNA (SPAdes) (version 2) | ecosystem: Engineered > Bioreactor > EBPR >... | reverse complement strand
AAGCTGACACCTACATCATCGGTCAACAGCTCGCGCCGCTTCCCTAGTAGGCCGATATGCTGCGATCAGACGCCGATGCGCCCAAACCGCCCACATATCCCTTCAATACCAAATATGTCAAAGAGCGCGGACACAAAACACGCAGCACACCAGAACTTCTGGCGTAACTGCCATCTTGCCTCCAGGATTTCGCGGCTTTCTTCACCGCTTCCGTCGCTTCCCGTCGTCGCTTCCGACCCCGGTCCGTTTCGGTGAGGGGGCTTTTACGCACCCACCCCAAGACCCGCAAGTGGAAAATGACGGGACGATGACGATTTTTTCCCGAATCTACCTTTTCTCTTTCTTTTCAACAGGATGGCAGCGGCGGCAGGTTGCCGCAGCCTACAGCTTGCCCGCGTCGTGGGTCACCCTGCCCCCGGCGATGGTCAGCGCGATTCCCGTCGCCCCGATGCTTTCGGCCGGAATCGCCTCGATATCGCCGTCGATCAGCACCAGATCGGCCGCCATCCCCTCACGCAGCATCCCGGTCAGTCCCTCCATATGGGCCGCCCAGGCCCCGCCCGCGGTATAGGCGCGCAGGACCTGCATCAGCCCCACCCGCTCATCCTGGCAGCCCTCGTAGGGCAGGCGGGTCAGCGCCGCCTGGATGCCGCGCATCACGCTCACATCCGTGACCGGCCAATCGCTCGCGAAAGCCAGGGGCGCGCCATGTTCCGCCAATGTCCGGGTCAGATAGGCATCCCGCCACCGCTCCCGGTGGAAGACATGCTCCATCGTCGACATCGGGAAATCCATCGCCCCCGGAGGATGCGGCGGCTGCACGCTTGCCGTGATCCCCAGTGCCCCCAGCCGCGGCACGTCCGCCCGGTCGATCAGCTCGATATGCTCGATACGGTGGCGCAGGTCGGGGCGCCCCGCCGCCTCGTAGCCGTCGATGGTCTGGCGCACCGCCCCGTCGCCGATGGCATGGACCGCGATCTGCAGGTCCCGGCGCGAGATCTCGCTGCAGATCGCCTTGAACCGCTCCGCCTCGAACAGCGGCTCTCCCCGTTCGGTCGTTCCCGGATAGTCGTGCAGCATATAGGCGGTGCGGCTGTCCACCACCCCGTCCATGAACATCTTGACGAAGCCCGACGTCACCCAGTCGCCGGCAAACTCCGCCGCCATGGCGCTGGCCCGCTCCAGTTCCGCCAGCTCCATATGCGGCTTGAAGTGGAAGGGCACCTTGACCCGCGCGGTCAGCCGTCCTTCCGCCTCCATCTCCTGCAGCAGCACGCAGGTGTAGCGGTTGCCGTCCATGTTCACCATCGAGGTGATCCCATGGGCCGCGCAATGCGCAAGGCCCGCCGCCACTTTTTCCTTGTCCTTCGCCCGCCGGGCCACGTCGGGCCAGGGGTCCGGCTCGCCCCCGGTCGCGATCCCCAGTTGCAGGTGCATATCACCCGTCAGCGCCAGAACCGGGCTGAACGCCTCGAATTCCAGCAGCTCGCCCGTCGCCGTCCCGTCTGCCGCCATCACCACGACATGACCGGGCGGCATCGGCGCCCCGTCGAGGATGCCCGCCGCCTCCAGCGCCGCGGTATTGGCCCAGACCGTATGGTGGTCCGGCGACATCATCGCGATGGGGCGGTCGTCTAGGATCAGGTCCAGGTCATGCCGCGTCACCGGATGGTCGAGGATCTCATAGGCCGCGCCCTGCGCCATCAGAAGCGGCAGGTCGGGGTTTTCCTCCGCATAGGCCCGGAACGCCCGCGCGAGGTCGTCGAACCCCTCCACCCCGCCCAGTTGCAGTTGCGACAGCTCGTTGCCACCCAGCACCAGATGCAGGTGGCTCTCCACGAAGCCCGGCAGCAGCGTCCGCCCGCCCGCATCCACCACCCGGCACCCCGGTCCCGCAAGCGCCTCCATCTCGGCGCGCGCGCCCACCGCCAGGATGCGCCCGCCCGCAAGGGCCACCGCCTCGGCCCGGGGGCGGCCCTCGTCCATCGTCAGGACTTTCGCATTGGTGATGATCATCTCGGCAAGTGGCATTTTCTGTCTCCAAATATCCCGGGGTCCGGGGCAGCGCCCCGGGGTCAGCCCCGTGCGACCCGCTCGGCCATGACACACAGCATCTCGAACATCAGCGAAATCCCCAGCCAGGCCGTCCCGCCGCTGGTATCGAAGGGCGGCGAGACCTCGACCAGATCCGCGCCCACGATATCCAGCCCGCGCAGGCCCCGCGCCACCTGCAAGGCCTGCCAGCTCGACGGCCCGCCCACCTCGGGCGTCCCGGTCCCCGGCGCGAAGGTCGGGTCGACGAAGTCGATGTCATAGGTCACATAGACCGGGCCGGAGCCCACGATCTCCCGCGCCTCGGCCATCACCTCCTCGGCCCCCCGCGCATGGAACTCGGCGATCGGGATGATGCGGATGCCGTTCGCCTCTGCGAAATCCCAGTCCTCGCGGCCATAGGCGGTGCCCCGGATGCCGATCAGCACATAGCGCTTCGGGTCGATCAGCCCCTCCTCCACCGCGCGGCGGAACGGGGTGCCGTGATTGTAGCGCGAGGTCCCGAAATAGACGTCGTTCAGGTCGGTATGGCTGTCGAACTGGATCATCCCCACCGGGCGCGCCTTCGCCACCGCCCGCAGGATCGGCAGGGAACACAGGTGATCCCCGCCTCCGGTCAAGGGCCGGATCCCCGCCGCAACGACCTTCGCATAGAAGGCCTCCATCCGCGCCATGGACTCCATCAGATCGCCGGGGTTCGGCGCCACATCCCCCAGATCGGCGCAGCGCACCAGGTCGAAGGGCGCAACCCAGGTCGCCCCGTTCACCGCCCGGATCATGGTGGACAGGTCGCGCAGCTGGCGCGGCCCGTGCCGCGGGCCCGGCCGGTTCGTCGTCCCCCCGTCCCAGGGCGCGCCGATCAGCCCGATCTGCACCTCCCTGAACCTCGGATGATCGAAGGCGACATGCGGCAGCCGCATGAAGGTCGGCACCCCGGCAAAGCGCGGCAGGTCGAAGCCGGACACCGGCTGGAAGAACGAATCCGTCATGTCACCCCCTGATTCCCGCTGCATCTGACCATCCGGCCCCGGCCTTGTCAGCCCCGCTTGCGACATGGTTCGCAGGGAAAGACATGGGTCCCTCGGGGAAAGCTGCCGCCCGCCCAAAGCGCCCCTTGACCGGGCAGACGCGATCCTCCCTTATCAGGGCAACCCCTTCCGCAAGGATACCGCGATGTTCTCCAAGACCTCCGACCCCAGCTCCGCCCCGGCCGCGCCCGCAGTGCCCCGCCCCGCCGCGCCCGGCAGCAACACCGCCCGCTCCGTCCTCGGCGCCGACCTGAAGATCACCGGCGAGATCACCTCCTCCGGCTCGGTCGAGGTCCTGGGCGAGATCGAGGGCAACATCACCGCGAATGGCCTCCTCATCGGGCAGGAGGGTCGCGTCAAAGGCTCCGTCACCGCCCATACGGTCGAGGTCAAGGGCAAGTTCGACGGCAAGGTTTCCTGCGAAAGCTTCACCCTTCGCGCCTCGTCCGAGGTCAAGGCCGACGTGAACGCCGCGGCTCTTGTCATCGAAAGCGGCGCCCATATCGAGGGCCGCTTCACCAAGCCCAAGGTCTAGCGCGTCGGCGGGATCGCATAGGTCAGGCTGGCGCGGGCGACCGGCTCGACCCCACCCTCGCTGAATATCATCACATCGCCCACGGCAAGGCTGCGGCCCAGCTTCAGCACCCGTGCCTCGCCCAGCAGATCGCGCCCCGCCGCGGGCTTGCGCATGAAATCCATGGCAGCGCTGGTCGTCACCGCCAGCGCCACCGGCCCGATCCGGCTCAGCACCGCCAGATACATCGCCACATCCGCCAGCAGAAAGATCGTCGGCCCGCTGACCGTGCCGCCGGGCCTCAGGTGCTTCTCCGACACCTTCAGCCGCAGCGTGACGCCCGCCGCGTCCGCCCGCTCCACCGCGAACTCCCCGGCCACCTGCCCGAACTCGGCGGCAAGGAATCCGGTCAACGCATCCTGGTCCATCTTCAGCTGCATCTTCCCCTCATCCGCCGCCGCTTCTAGACTGCCCGCAAGCCTTGGGGGGATGCAATGACCGAACCGCTAATCCGACGCCATGTCCAGGACGGGATCGCCACCCTGACCCTCGCCTCCCCCGGCACGCTGAACGCGCTCTCCTCACCCATGCTGACCGCGCTGGAAGATAGTTTCGCCGCCCTCGCGCAGGACGACAGCATCCGCGTGGTGATCCTCGCCGCCGAGGGCAAGGCCTTCTCCGCCGGGCATGACCTGAAGGAGATGCAGTCCTTCCGCGCCGCCCTCGACGCAGGCCGCGCACAGTTTCAGGCCCTGTTCGACCGCTGCGCCGCCGTGATGCAAGCCATCGCCGCCCTGCCCCAGCCGGTCATCGCGCAAGTGCAGGGCGTGGCCACCGCCGCCGGCTGCCAGCTCGCCTGCTCCTGCGATCTCATCACCGCTTCGGAAACCACCCGCTTCGGCGTCAACGGCATCAACCTAGGCCTCTTCTGCTCAACCCCCGCCGTGGCCCTGAGCCGCCGCCTCGCCCCTGGCGCCGCTTTCGAGCTTCTGACCACGGGCGACTTCCTCCCCGCCCCCCGCGCCCATGTGCTCGGGCTGGTGAACCGCCTCGCCCCGCCCGACCGGCTGGCCGAAGAAACCCTCGCCCTCGCCGCCAGCATCGCCGCCAAGGACCCCGCCGCGATCCGCCTCGGCAAACGCGCCTTCCGCGCCCAGCTTGGCCAGCCCCTGCCCGAGGCCTATGCCACCGCGGGCGCGACCATGGTGGAAAACGCCCTCCTCCCCGCCACCGACGCAGGCATCCAGACCTTCCTCAACCGCCGGTAGTTCCCGGCAGGCCGGGCTTCAGCCCGACTCCGCCACCGCCCGCTCCCGCCCCGCCAACAACACCCCCATCAGCCCCAGCCCCGCCAGCGCCAGCCCAAGGCAGACCGCATAGACCAGCCCCGGCCCACCCAGCGCCAGAAGCCCCGCCCCGACCGAGGGCGCCGCCGCCGAGGCCAGGATCGGCGCCACCGCCGCAGCCCCCGAAATCGCCCCGAACCCCTGCCGCCCCAGCACCTCGGCAATCAGCACCGGCCGCAGGATCGAGGTCAGCCCGATCCCCGCCCCCTGCGCCAGCGCGAAGGCAAAGATCAGCCAGGGCGTAATCCCCGCCAGCCACAGCAGGACCCCCGCCAGCACCGCGCCGCCCAGCGACACCATCACCGCCTGCGCCGTCGTCACCCGCGCGCCCGCCCCCAGCAGGATCAGCCGCCCCGCCACCTGCGACGGCCCGATGCAAGCCGCCGCCAAGGCCGCAAGCCCCGGCGCGGCCCCCCGGTCGGCGAACAGGACCAGCGCATAGGTGATCAGGATGCCGTGGTTCAGATAGACCGCCAGGAACCCGCCAGCGATGATCCAGAAGGCGGGCTTGCGCAGCGCCGCCCGCACCACTCCCGGCGGGGTCGGAGGCAACACCAGCCCCGCCCGCTCGCGCCGCCGCAGCTGCCGCACCGCCACCGCATTCAGCGGCATCGCCAGAGCCACCAGCCCTGCGAAAGCCACCAGCGCCCCCTGCCCGCCGAAAACGCGCCCCAGCCAGTGCCCCAGCGGAAAAGCCACCGTCCCGGCAAATCCCGCCACCAGCGTCACCCGGGTGATCGCCCCCCGCGCCCCCGCACCCAGCCGGCGGGTCAGGAAGGCGAAACAGGTCTCGTACAGGCTCCCCGACTGCGCGACCCCGATCACCGCCCAAAGCGCCAGCCACCCGGCAAGCGAGCCCGCCAGCCCCAGCCCCGCCACGCCCAGCGCCGCAAGCCCCGGCAGCCAGACCAGCATCTCGCCGCCCAATCCCCGGTCCACCAGCCGCCCGGTGAAGGGCGTGAGCCCCGCCATGATCAGGAAGGCCAGCGTCGGCCCCAGCGCCAGCGCGCCCTTGCTCCAGCCGGTCGCCGCCTCAAGCTCCGGCAGCAGCGCCGGGAAGGAATAGTAGCAGCCCGCGTAGATCAGCGTCTGGCCCAGCGCCAGAAGCCAAACCGCCGCGCCGCCCTTCTCTGCAGACCCCGCCTCCGTCACACCTGTCCCATCCCCACCCTATCCGTCCCGGCTACGCCAGCCCGGTTCCGCCCAAAGCCCCTGCCGCTCGCAAACCTCGGCCCGCACGATCGCGCGTCCCCGGTCCCGAAAGCAGCCTCCACGACAAGGCCCCTGACTGCACCGCCCGGTACGCGCCCGCAACCCCACGCGGCCTTGCCGCACGGTTTCACCACCGCTATGCCTTCCCCGTCCGCCCGCAGGAGACCCGATGCCTTTCCCCGCCCTCGACGGCCTCTTCTACCGGATCGTCCCGGAGGCCCGAGCCGCCCAGGCCCTCGCCCCCGCCGTCAGCCCCGAGGGCCGCTTCCACCACGATGCCCAACCCAGCCTCTACGTCTCCCCCCGCCCCGACTGGGCCTGCCACGCGATCGCTCCCTACGTCCGAGACACCGACCCGCCCCGCGTGATCTGCGAATTGCGGCTGGCCGGGGCCAAGGTGCTGGACCTGCGCGATCCCGCCCACTGCGCCGATGCCAGCATCGACCCGACCCTCGCCGCCATCCCCTGGCTCCCCCAGCGCGCCCGGGGCCTGCCCGCCTCGACATGGGACGTCTCCGACCGCGCCCGTGCCTCCGGGGCCTCGGGCATGATCTACACCGCCCGGACCGAGCCCGCCCGCTGGCACCTCGTCCTCTTCCGCTGGCCGGAAGCTATGCTGACAGGCCGGATACTGCCCTACCCTTTACCGGGCTGACTCCCCACCCTCCTCGTTCGCCTTCGGCTTCTCGTCGGTGACACTCGGCGAGGAGGGACGAAGTCCCCGACGAGCGATCCGTCAGAGCCGTGGCCCACGCCTTAAGATTTCCCTAGCGCCCGCAACCAAGATATTGAAAATAAAGGGAGTTATCGAAGCACCACGCGTGGCGCCCCGGCCTCAAACCCCGTAGATCGCCCCGAACTTCGCCTCCAGATAGTCGAGGAGCGGCCCTTCCGACGGCTCGAATCCGCAGGCCCGCCGCACCACATCCCGGGGCTCATACAAGCCCCCATGCCGCTGCAACCGCTCCCGCAGCCACCCCGTCGCCGCGGACACGTCCCCCTCGGCCATCATCCCGTCCAGCCCCGGCAGATCGGCCCGCAGCGCCTTCACCAGACACCCCGCATAGACGTTCCCCAGCGTGTAGGTCGGGAAATAGCCGAAAAGCCCGCAGGACCAGTGCACGTCCTGCAGCATCCCGTTCGAGGGCCGGTCCACCGCCACCCCAAAATCCGCCCGGAACCGCGTGTTCCAGGCTTCCTCCAGATCAGCCACGTCCAGATCGCCCCGGATCAGCGCCCGCTCCAGATCGAAGCGCAGCATGACATGCAGGTTGTAGTGCACCTCGTCGGCCTCGGTGCGGATATAACCCGGATGCACCCGGTTCACCGCCCGGTAGAAGCCCTCCGCATCCGCGATCCCGAACTCTCCGAAGACCTCCCGCATCCGGCCGAACAACCAGCCGGTAAAGGCGCGGCTGCGGCCCAGTTGGTTCTCGTAGGACCGGCTCTGGCTTTCATGCACGCCCATCGACACGCCCTGCCCGATGGGCGTCAGCGCATAGCCTGCGTCGATCCCCTGCTCATAGGCGGCATGGCCGACCTCGTGGATGGTCGAATAGAAGCAGTTGAACGGATCGGTCTCGCTCACCCGCGTGGTGATCCGCACGTCATGACCCGACCCGCTGCTGAACGGATGCACCGCCAGGTCCACCCGGCCCCGTGACCAGTCGTAACCGAAAACCGTCGCCAGTTCGCGGCTCAGCGCCATCTGCGCCTCGGCCCCGAAGGTCCCGACCAGCCCTTTCGGGGCCGCCGCCCCCAGCACCTTCTCCCGCAGGGCCACCAGCCGGGGCCGCATGGCATCGAACATCGCCGCGATCGTCGCCCCGGTCATCCCCGGCTCGTAATCGTCGACCAGCGCATCATAGGGGTCGCCCCCCGCCGCCAGCGCCGCGCCCTCCTGCCGCTTCAGCTCCACCACGCGGCGCAGCGTCGGCAGAAATCCCGCCACGTCCTCCTTCGCCCGATGCTCGGCCCAGACCCCCTGCGCCAGCGACATCGTCGTCGCGATCTCCTCGGCAAGCTTCGCGGGCACTTTCACCGTCCGCTCATAGGACCGCCGGATCAGTCGCAACTGCGCCGCGCCCACCGCATCCGGCGCCTTCGCCTCTGCCAGCCATCCGGCCAGCCGGGGATCGGTCCGCCGGGCATGCAAGACGCCCTCAAGCGCGCCGATCTCCTCGGCCCGCTGCCCGGCCGCGCCCTCGGGCATCACCGTCTCCTGATCCCAGCCCAGCCGCCCGGCCACCTGCGCCAAGGCCTCGGTCTGGCGCTGGAACGCCATCAATTCTTCGAACGCGCTCATGCCGTGCCCTCCCGGATCGAGCCTGCAATGGGATATTGCGACAGATGCCGTGCCCGCAGGATCAGCACCCAGAGGATCACCGCGCCGATCTGGTGGGTGATCGCCACATGGACATGCGCCGCCGTGATCGCGGTGACGATGCCCAGCACCATCTGCGCCAGAAGCATCGCCATCACCGCATGGAACGCCGACCGCGTCGCCTGGTAGCTGGACTTCCGACCCTTAAGCCAGACGACGATGCCGAAGATGAAGAGAAGATATCCCGACATCCGGTGGATGAACTGCACGAGGCCGGGATTTTCAAAGAACGCATGCCAGACCGGCAACGTGCCCCCCTGCCCGTCCGGCACATAGAAGGCATCCGCCGGAAAGAACTCGCCGTTCATCAGCGGCCAGGTCGGGAAGGCGCGGCCTGCGTCAATCCCGGCGACCAGCGCGCCCAGCAGGATCTGCAGGAAGGCAAAATGCATCAGCCCGGTGGACAGGCTGAACAGCTTCGCCTCCCGCCCCCGTCGCGCGGTCATCAACTCGGCCTCGCTTCGCCCCAGCAGGAAGACATACCAGGCGATGAAGCCCAGGATCACGAACGCCAGCCCCAGATGCACCGCAAGGCGATAGGAGGCCACGTCCAGCATCTCTCCGCCCAGGCCCGAGGAGACCATCCACCAGCCGACCGCCCCCTGCGCCCCGCCAAGCACGCCCAGAAGCAGAAGCCGCCCGGCCCAGCCCGGCGGAATCTGGCGGGCCAGCGCAAAGCCCGCGAACCCTACGAACCACACCACCCCGATCAACCGCCCGAGCTGCCGATGACCCCATTCCCACCAGTAGATCGACTTGAAGGCCTCCAGCGTCATTCCCTTGTTCTGCAACTGGTATTCCGGGATCGCCTGATATTTCTCGAACTCAGCCTGCCATGTCGTCTCGTCCATCGGCGGCAGGGCGCCCGTGACGGGCTTCCATTCGGTGATCGACAGGCCCGAATCCGTAAGCCGGGTCAGCCCGCCCACCGCGATCATCGCCGCGACCAGCAGGAACAGGGCGATCAGCCACAGCCGGATGCCGCGCCGCGCCCCCTTCGGCCGCGCGTCGATCCCCCCGCCCGTCGGCGCAACCGGGGCCTTCTGTCCCTCGCCGACCTCTTCAAAAATGCTGCGCTTGCTGGCCATGGCTCGCCCTCTTGTCTCGCGCCGGACACTAGGCCCGCCCTGTCCCGCCTTCAAGGGCCGCCCGCCTGCGACTTCGTCGCGCCTCGCTGACCGGCCCCGCACCGCGCCAAGGCGCCCGGCTTGAGCATCCGCCCCGCTTCCTGTATCCCCGCGCCTTGACCCGTCCCCGAAAGCAAACCCGATGAAGTTCCTCGACCTCGCCAAAGTCTACATCCGCTCCGGCGGCGGCGGGGCCGGCTGCGTCTCGTTCCGGCGCGAGAAGTTCATCGAATTCGGCGGTCCGGACGGCGGGGACGGCGGCCATGGCGGCAGCGTCTACGCCGAAGCGGTCGAAGGGCTGAACACCCTGATCGACTACCGCTACCAGCAGCATTTCTTCGCCAAGTCGGGCCAGCCCGGCATGGGCAGCCAGAAGACCGGCAAGAGCGGCGACGACATCGTGCTCAAGGTTCCCCTCGGCACCGAAATCCTGGACGAGGACGAGGAGACCGTCCTCGCCGACCTCACCGAACCGGGCCAACGCGTCTGCCTCGCCGAGGGCGGCAACGGCGGCTGGGGCAACCTGCGCTTCAAATCCTCGACCAACCGCGCCCCCGCCCGCGCCAACCCGGGGCAGGACGGTATCGAACGCACCATCTGGCTGCGGCTGAAGCTGATCGCCGACGCCGGGCTTGTCGGTCTGCCCAATGCCGGGAAGTCGACCTTCCTCGCCGCCGTCTCGAACGCGCGGCCGAAGATTGCCGACTACCCCTTCACCACCCTTGTCCCGAACCTCGGCGTCGTCGGCATCGACGGGCATGAGTTCGTCATGGCCGACATCCCCGGCCTGATCGAGGGCGCGAGCGAGGGCCGTGGCCTCGGGATGCAGTTCCTCGCCCATGTCGAACGCTGCAAGGTGCTCTTGCATCTGGTCGACGGCACGTCTCCGACGATCACGAAGGATTTCAAGACCATCGTGGCCGAACTTGAAGCATATTCCGAAGTTCTGGGCGACAAGCCGCGCATCGTCGCGCTGAACAAGACCGACGCGATGGACGCACGCCAGATCAGCGACCGCCGCCGCGCGCTGGAGAAGGCCTCCGGCGGCCCGGTCCATGTCATCTCGGGCGTCTCCCGCAAGGGCCTGCCCGAGGTGCTGCGCGCCCTCTACGCCACCATCACGGCGGAGGCCCCCGCCGAGGAGTCCGGCCCGTGGCAACCTTGAACATGGGCCTGGCCGAAACCCGGCACGCCCCCGACATCCGCACGGCAAAACGGCTGGTGGTGAAGATCGGCTCCGCCCTTCTGGTCGACCGCAAGGCCGGGCTGAAACAGGGCTGGCTCTCAGCCCTCGCCCTCGACGTGGCCGAGGCGAAGACCCGCGGCACCGATGTCGTCCTCGTCTCCTCGGGCTCCATCGCGCTTGGCCGCAAGGTGCTGGACCTGCCCGCGGGCGTCCTGACCCTGGAACAGTCGCAAGCCGCCGCCGCCGTGGGCCAGATCCGCCTCGCCCGTGCCTATGAGGAGGTGCTGGCTCCCCACGGCATCACCACCGCACAGATTCTCGTCACGCTGGAAGATACCGAGGACCGCCGCCGCTACCTGAACTCCCGCGCGACGATGGAAACCCTCCTCGGCCTTGGTGTCGTCCCGATCGTGAACGAGAACGACACCGTCGCCACCGACGAAATCCGCTTCGGCGACAACGACCGCCTCGCCGCGCAGATCGCGGTGACGGCGGGCGCGGACCAGCTGATCCTTCTTTCCGACGTCGACGGCTTCTACACCGCGAACCCGAAGGAAGACCCCACCGCCACCCGCTTCGACGTGGTGGACACGATCACGCCCGAGATCGAGGCAATGGCAGGCGATCCCGTAAGCGGGCTCTCCAAGGGCGGGATGAAGACCAAGCTCCTCGCCGCCAAGACCGCCGTCGCGGGCGGCTGCGCGATGGCGATCATGGAGGGCTCGACTCTCCGCCCCCTGAAGGCGCTGGCCGAGGGCGCGGCCCGCACCTGGTTCGTCCCCTCCGCCGACCCGCATCTGGCCCGCAAGCGCTGGATCAACGCGATGAAGCCGAAGGGCGAGCTGGTGCTGGACGCCGGGGCCGTCACTGCGCTCCGCGCCGGGAAAAGCCTGCTTCCGGCGGGCGTGACCAAGGTGACGGGCAGCTTCGGCCGGGGCGAGCCGGTGGCGATCCTTTCGCCCGAAGGCGCGGTTCTCGGCAAGGGGCTGGTGCGCTATACTTCGGTCGAGGCCCGCAAGATCGCAGGGCACCGCTCGAACGAGATCGAGGCGATCCTCGGCTACCAGGGCCGCGCGGCGCTGGTGCATCGGGACGACATGGTGGTTTAAAGGGGTCAAATTCCTTCCAAGGAATTTGCAAAAGTTTTCGAAAACTTTTGCGCCCAGACGAAACGGAGCAAGACAATGGACGGCCAGTTCACCGACCTGATGACCGAGATCGGCCGCAAGGCCCGCGCGGCCGCGGCAGAGCTGGCCTGCGCCTCCTCGGAACGCAAGGCCGCCGCCCTGATCTCCGCCGCCGATGCCATCTGGCGCCGGCGGCAGGAAATCCTCGATGCCAACACGCTCGACCTCGACGCCGGCGCGCAGAAAGGCCTGACCCCGGCGCTCCTCGACCGCCTGCGTCTCGACGACAACCGCCTGCGCGGGATCGTCGATGCCCTGCGCCAGATCGCCGAGCAGAAGGACCCCGTGGGCCGCATCCTGGCGGAATGGGACCGTCCGAACGGCCTCCACATCCAGCGCGTCGCCACGCCCCTGGGCGTCGTCGGGGTGATCTACGAATCCCGCCCCAACGTCACCGCCGATGCAGGCGCGCTCTGCCTGAAATCGGGCAATGCCGTCATCCTGCGCGGCGGCAGCGAAAGCTTCGAGACCTCGGAAGCCATCCATTCCTGCATGGTCGAGGGCCTCAAATCCACCAATCTCCCCGAAGCCGCGATCCAGTTCATCCCCACCCGCGACCGCGAGATGGTCACGGCGATGCTGCAGGCCATCGACTATATCGACGTCATCGTCCCCCGCGGCGGCAAAGGCCTCGTCGGTCTTGTCCAGCGTGAGGCGCGGGTGCCGGTCTTCGCCCATCTGGAAGGCATCTGCCACCTCTACGCCGACCGCGACGCCGACCTGGACAAGGCCCGCCGCGTGGTCCTGAACGCCAAGACCCGCCGCACCGGCGTCTGCGGCGCGGCGGAATGTCTGCTGATCGACTGGCAGTTCTACACCAAGCATGGCCCTGTGCTGATCGAGGATCTGCTGAAGGCGGGCGTCGAGGTCCGCACCGAGGGCGAGCTTCTGAAGATCCCCGGCACGAAGAAAGCGCAACCCGATGATTTCGGACGCGAATTCCTGGACATGATCATCGCCGCGAAACTGGTGGACGGCGTGGACGAGGCCATCGCCCATGTCCGCAAATACGGCAGCCAGCACACGGAATCGATCCTTACCCAAAACGACGCCACCGCGCAGCGTTTCTTCGACCGGCTCGACAGCGCGATCCTGATGCGCAACGCCTCCACCCAGTTCGCCGATGGCGGCGAATTCGGCATGGGCGCGGAAATCGGCATTGCCACCGGCAAGATGCACGCGCGGGGCCCCGTGGGGGCCGAACAGCTGTGCAGCTTCAAATATCTGGTGACGGGCGACGGGACGATCCGGCCCTGAGCCCGCCCAGCGTGTCGTCGACCATGCGCGCAATCTCCTCGGGCGCAGGCAGGCGGTCGGTCATCAGCAGGTAGAAGGGCCAGGACATCGCGAAGTCCTTGGCGCGGGCAAGGTCGGTCTCCTGCGGCAGTTCGCCCCGCTCCATCGCCGCCTGCAGGATGTCGTTCAGCATCGTCCAGCGCTCGCGCCGCTCGGCCTGCAGCGCCGCTGCCAGGGCCGGATCGGACCAGGCCTCGGCATAGCAGTGCCGCACCAGGACACCCACCGGCAGGCCCGAGTCGCCGCGCCACAGCCCCACCACCCGCGTCATGTAGTCGATCAGATCTTCCCGCAGCGAGGCTCCCTGCGGGGCGGTCAGCTCCAGCTTCGCCTGCGAGATCAGCGACAGCGCGATATGCGCCTTGCCCGGCCACCAGCGATAGACCGTCGCCTTGCCTGCCCGGGCGCGCTTCGCCACCGCCTCCATGGTGATCGCGGCATAGCCGACCTCGGCCAGCAGCGCCGCGAAGGCCTCCAGCACGGCGACCTCCGTCGCCTCGGACCGGCGCGCGCCGACCGAGGTGCGGGATTCTGGCGAAGCGGTAGTAGGTGTCATTTTCCCCCTTGTGAAACGAAACGTTTCGTTTCATATAACAGAACACTCCGTTCCATTAGAGACTCAGATGCCCAAGAATCAAGCCCCCGCCCGCGCTCCTTCACGCTTTCGTTTCGCCTTCCTGGTTTTCCTGGGGGTCTATCCCCTAGTCACGGTGCTGCAGGCGATCATCCTGCCCCTGACCGACGGCTGGCCGATGCCGCTGCGCAACCTCGTCTTCGTGCCGGTGATGGTGACATGCATGGTCTGGGGGCTGATCCCCTTCATCCAGACCCGGCTGCGCCACCTTTTCTAGAAGGTCAGCCGGATCGTCGTCTCGCCGATCTCGGTGATCAGCCGCCGCCCCTGCCGCGCCAGCTCGTCCGGCACCAGCGCGAAATGCACCTGGTTCGCCCCGATCTCGGCAGGCGCGCGCGGCTCGGTCAGCACCTCCCACAATGCGGGGTCCACCTTCAGCCGCGGCGCCTCGGCCAGCACCTGCCAGCCCGTCTCGCCCCGCGTCACGCTGACCCTGCCGCCATAGGCCAGCGCGCTTTCCAGGCATTGCAGCAGCAGGAACACCAGCCGCACCTCGCGCCGCGACAGGTCGGCCGGGCTGGTCCAGCCATAGCCGACCCGCCCCCCGCGCGAGAGGTCCCCCAGGATCGACGCCACCTCCGACCGCGCGATGCGCTGGTCGCCCGACGCCTGCCCGAAGCAGATGCGGAAGAAGCGGATCCGCGCATTCGCATTCGCCACGCTTTCCGAAATCAGCGCCATCTCGGGCCGCGGCCCGCCCTGCTCCATCGCCAGAAGCTCCACGCCGTTGCCTATCGCCCCGATCGGGCTGATAAGGTCATGGCAGATGCGCGAGGCGATCAGGGCGGCGAGGTCGGGCTTGTCTTGCATCATGGGACCAGGGCAAAGGACGGAACATGGCGGCACTTCTGGAACCGGGCATGCTGGTGCGCCACCCGGAGCAGGCTGACTGGGGCCTCGGTCAGGTACAGTCGAACATCGACAACAAGGTGACGGTGAATTTCGAACATGCCGGGAAGGTCGTGATCGACAGCAAGCGCATCTTCCTTTTGCCGGTCGCGGGAACTGATCACGCATAGTGCGAATCCGCAGTCGAAACTCAACCGGGAATTGCCGAAGCCGTGATGAAACGGCAAACGGTTGCAATGCGGCCAGCGCATGGCTAAGTCAGACCTGCCGTTAGCCCAGACCGGAGCGCCCAGATCAGAGCCGATGTCTGCTGAAACTGCCCCCTATACCGTGCGGCTGGCGACCACGCCCGAGGACCTGACCGCCGCGCAGCGCCTGCGCTACCAGGTCTTCGTCCGCGAGCTTGGCGGCGACGGCCCGATGGTCGACCATGCGCTCGGCCTGGAACGCGACGCCTTCGACCCGTTCTTCGACCACCTCCTTCTCGTCGACCGCAGCATCGACCCCGCGACCTGCGCCCATGTCATCGGCGCCTACCGCGTGCTGCCGTCCGACCGCCGCGCCAGCGTCGGGCGCTTCTATTCCGAGACCGAGTTCGACCTGACCCCCCTCCTCGCCTCGGGGCGCCGCCTGCTGGAGCTTGGCCGCTCCTGCGTCGAGGCCAACCACCGCGGCGGCACCGCGATGTTCCACCTCTGGAACGGTCTGGCGGAATACGTGCTCGACCGCGGGATCGAGATCCTGTTCGGCGCCGCCTCCTTCCACGGCGCCGATCCCGCCCCCCTCGCCCAGCCGCTCAGCTTTCTCTACCATCACCACCTTGCGCCGCCCGCGATGCGTGTCCGCGCCCTGCCCCCCCACCGGCAGGAGATGGACCTGATCCCCGCCGACAGCATCGACCGCCGCGCCGCCATGGCGGCCACGCCCGCGCTGATCAAGGCCTACCTGCGGCTCGGGGGCTTCGTCGGCGACGGCGCCTGGATCGACAGCGATTTCAACACCACCGATGTCTGCCTGGTGATGGACACCGGCCAGATGTCCGCCCGCCACCGCGAATTCTACATCCGCAAGGCCGGGACATGACGACCTGGCAGGATGTGCCGCCCCCGCCGCTGCACATGACACCCCTCGGCTGGCTGCGCGCGCTGTGGCGCGGCGGTCTGATCGGCGCGCTCACTTATGGCGGGCTTCTGGTCCTGCTTCTCGTCCGCCTCGTCGAATGGCCGCTCTACGGCCAGGCCCGCCCCCTCACGCCGCATATCACCCGCTTCGTCTGCCGCAGCGCGCTGCGCATCCTGCGCCTGCCGCTCACGGTGCGCGGCCAACCGATGACCCGGCCCGGCGCCATCGTCGCCAACCATTCCTCCTGGCTCGACATCTTCGTCCTGAATGCCGTCCAGACCATCTACTTCGTCGCCAAGGCCGAAGTCGCCGCCTGGCCCGGCATCGGCTGGCTGGCCCGCGCCACCGGCACCGTCTTCATCGCCCGCAAGGGGACCGAGGCGAAGAAACAGCAGGAGATCTTCGAATCCCGCCTGCAGGCCGGGCACCGGCTGCTCTTCTTCCCCGAAGGCACCTCGACCGACGCGATCCGCGTCCTGCCGTTCAAATCCACCCTGTTCGAGGCCTTCTTCTCCCCCGCCCTCGAACGCAGCATGCATATCCAGCCGGTGACGGTCATCTTCCACGCCCCCGAGGGTCAGGATCGCCGGCATTACGGCTGGTGGGGCGACATGGATTTCGCGAGCCATCTCCTGAAGATGCTGGCCACCCCCCGCCAGGGCCATGTCGAGGTGATCTTCCACCCCGAGGTTCCCGTCGACGCCTTCGAGAACCGCAAGACGCTCGCCCAGCATTGCGAACGCGTGATCCGCACCGCCCATGTGAACGCCGCATAGGGCGTGACGAGGCTCTCCCTGTCATCCCCGCGCAGGCGGGGACCCAGGGTCGGTGGCAACCTGGTCTCTACCGGATCCCCCGCCTGCGCGGGGATGACAGCCTTGATCGGGTCGCCCCGTCTCAGCCCTGCCGCAGCACCTTCGCCAGGGGCCGACCTTTCGCCAGCTCGTCCACCAGCTTGTCCAGCACCCGGATTTCCCGCATCAGCGGATCGTCGATCGCCTCGATCCGCACGCCGCAGACCACGCCCGTGACCTGGGCGCGGTCCGGGTTCATCCGGGGCGCCTCGGTGAAGAACCGCTCCAGCGATACACCCTCGGCCAGCACGGCCTCCAGGCTGGCCTGGTCATGCCCAGTCAGCCAGCAGATCGCCGCATCCAGTTCCGCCTTGCTGCGGCCCTTCTTCTCGATCTTGGCCAACCAGGCCGGATAGACCTTGGCCACGCTCATCCCGAAGATGCGATGCGCCATCCCGACCCCCTCGCAGGGTGGGGTTCCACCCCACCAAAACTCACCGCAACCGGCGCAACAATTCCAGCGACGGTTCGCCTGTCACCGGCACGCCCAAGCTGGCCTGATAGGCGCTGATCGCGGCCTTGGTCTTCGCCCCCATCACCCCGTCGCTGCCGCCGGTGTCAAAGCCTTTCGCGGTCAGAAGCCGCTGCAACTCCTGCCGGTCGGCCTTGGTCATGCCGCTGGCATCCGGTCCGAAACTGGCCTGCACCGCGCCGCGTCCCAGAAGCCGGTCCGACAGATGCCCCACGCCGATGGCATAGTTCTGCGCGTTGTTGTAGCGCAGGATCGTCGCGAAATTCTGCGTCAGCAGGAAATAGGGCGCCCCGCCCCCGTTGCCACCGGCGATGATCGACCCGCCCGCCAGCGCGCGCCCCTCCGCCGAGCGCACGCCCACTCCTTGCCACTCCGCCGCCGACTGGCCCTTGCCGCGCCCCAGAAGCCCGGCATTGAAGCCCGCGGGCAGCACGACCTCCATCCCCCAGGGCAACCCCGTGGTCCAGCCCGACTTGGCAAGGTAGGCGGCCGTCGAGGCCAGCGCATCCGTCGGGTCGTCGCTCCAGATGTCCCGCCGCCCGTCGCCGTTGAAATCCACCGCATAGGCCAGATAGCTGGTCGGGATGAACTGGGTATGCCCCATCGCCCCGGCCCAGCTGCCGGTCATCGCCCCGGGCGAGACATCCCCCGCCTGCAAGATCTTCAATGCCGCGACCAGCTGCCCCTCGAAGAACTCCGCCCGCCGCCCCTCATAGGCCAGGGTGGACAGCGCGCTGACCACGGGCACATTGCCCCGCCGCGTGCCGAAGAAGCTCTCCAGCCCCCAGACCGCCGCGACGATCTGCGATTCGACACCATAACGCTGCTCGATGGCCTGCAAGGTGCCCCGGTACTCGGCATACTTCTGGCGACCCAACGACACCCTCTCGTCCGAGGCGGCAATGTTCAGATAGTCTTCCAGACTGCGCTTGAACTCTGTCTGGTTGCGGTCCTTCTCGATCACCTCGGGCAGGAACCCCGCCCCCCGGAAGGCCGCGTCGATGGTGCCCTGGCCGATCCCGCGCGAAGCCGCCCGCCCCTTGAACCCCGCGACCCAGGCGTCCCAGCCGGCATCCGGTACCGCCCTAGGCGCCGGATCGGGCGCGCGATACCCGCCGCCGCCACCCGACCGCCCTTGCGACATGCAGCCCGACAGCAAGGCCGCTCCTCCCAGAAGAAGCGCCCCGCGCCGGGAAAATCCAACCGTAGAAATCGCCTGTGCCATGCCTGTGCCTGCTCGCTGTTCTTGTTATCCGGCGATGATAGCCCTGCATGCCGGACGGGGCCAAGACCACAAACATCCGGTCGGCGACATTGCCCGCCCGACGCCGCCTGTCCGGCAAGCCCATTTTCTGTCTGCAAATATCCTGGGGGTCCGGGGGAAACCCCCGGTCCGCCGCCGCGCCAACGCGCAACGCCTCGGGTTAAGAAATCCTGAACGCCCGCAGCCAAGTCCTTGAAATCAATCGATCCGAAAAGCTGCCCGCGTGCGGGCAGCCCCCCTCACTCCCCCTGCTTCTTCAGCTTGAAGGCGATCTGCCGCAGCATCCCGTGGAAGGTCTGCACCTCGGCCCGGGTCAGCCCCAGCCGCCCCCACATGTTCCGTAGGTTGGCCTTCATCCCCTCCACCTTGGTCTCGGGAAAGAAGAACCCCGCCGCCTCCAGCCGCTCCTCGAAATGGTCGCCCAGCCGCTCCACATCTTCCCGGCTGGCAAAGTCGGTCCGGGCCAGTTCCATCACCGATGCGGCCACCTCCGCCCCTTGCCGCTGCCATTCATAGCCCAGCAGAAGCACGCACTGGGCCAGGTTCAGCGAGGGGAAGTCCGGGTTCACCGGCACCGTGACGATCGCATTGGCCCGCACGATATCCTCGTTCTCCAGCCCCGCCCGCTCCGGCCCGAAGAGAACGCCCACCCGCTTACCCTCGGCCCCCAAGACCCGGGCCATCGCCATCGCCCGTTCCGGCGTGACGACCTCCTTGACCAGCTCCCGCCCCCGCGCCGTGGTGGCAAAGACGAAGTCGCAGTCGGCCACAGCCCCGCCAAGGTCGGCAAACAGCCCCGCCTGGTCCAGCACCCGCCCCGCGCCGGAGGCCATGGCAACGGCCTTCGGGTTCGGCCAGCCGTCCCGCGGCCCCACCACCCGCATCCGCTCCAGCCCGAAATTCAGCATCGCCCGCGCCGCCGCGCCGATGTTCTCGCCCATCTGGGGCCGGACCAGGATGAAGACGGGGGGGATCATGCACCACCTTTGCGAAGCTTTCGCCGCCAGATAGGCTAGCCGCACCGGCATGACAAGGACAGCCCATGGCACGCGACCCCGGCCTGGAACAGCTTCTCTCGGAAGACCTTGCCGACCTTGACGGTCTGGCGACGACGGCGATGTTCGGAGGCCTCGCCTGGATGTGGAACGGCCACCTTCTGTGCGGTGCGCGCACGGATGGGGTGATGGTCCGGCTTGGCAAGGGCAATGACGGCTGGGCCCTGGATCTGCCGGGAAGCACGCCGCTCCGCGCGGGCGAGCGGGTGATGGAGGGGTGGGTGCGGGTCAGCCCCGAGGTGGCAGGCGACGACAGGCTGCGCAGGCGGCTTCTAGGCGCGGCGATCGACCTCGTCCGCGGCCTGCCGCCCAAGGTAGCCAAGCCCCGGAAAGGCTGATAGACGAGCCGGAACGCTTACCCCGGAGCCCGAAATGGCCGCTGACGACCGCCCGCAGATCACCCTGATCACGCCCCCGGCCTTCGACCCCGATGTCTTCGCCGACCAGATCGGGCGCGTGCTGGACGGGGCCGACATCGCCTGCCTGCGGCTCTCGCTCGGCACCCGCGACGAGGACGTGCTGATGCGCGCCGCAGACGCCGCGCGCGAGGCTGCCCATGCCCGCGACGTGGCGGTGGTGATCGACAACCACCTGATCCTGGCCGAACGGCTGGGCCTCGACGGGGTGCACCTGACCGACGGGTCGCGCAACGTGCGGAAGGCCCGCAAGGACCTTGGGGCCGACGCCATCGTCGGCGCCTTCTGCGGCGCGTCGAAGCACGACGGGATGACGGCGGGCGAGGCCGGGGCGGATTATGCGAGCTTCGGCCCCATCGGCGCGACGACACTGGGCGACGGCAGCCGCGCGCCCTTCGAGCTGTTCGAATGGTGGTCGGAGGTGATCGAGGTCCCGATCATCGCCGAGGGCGCGTTGACTGCCGAACTGGTAGAGCGCTTCGGCCCCGTCACCGACTTCTTCGCCGTGGGCGAGGAAATCTGGGGCGCCGAAGACCCGCTTGCCGCGCTGAAGGCCCTGCTCGCGCCGCTGGGCTGACGGCTGGTCGCTGACTTCGTCTCCTTGCAAGCGACAAGGAGACGAAGTCGAGCGAGGAGCCACCCTCAATCCAGCTTGCGAATGTAGGTCCAGGTTGGGACGTTGGAGTCGCGCGCCACGGAATAGCTTTCGGCGTCACCCAGATACTGGAAGCCCGCATTGGTCAACACCCGGGCCGAGCCGGGATTGTCCTGGAAGGCCTCGGCGAACATCGTGCAGTTCTTCTGCGGGTTCGCAGCCACCAGCGCGTTCACCGCCTCCGACGCGATGCCGTGGTTCCAGAAGGCGGGGGCGACCCAGAAGGCGACCTCGGACTGGTTGCGGTCCATCTTCTTCAGAGAGATCACCCCCAGCACCTCGGGCAGCGCCGAACGGGTGCCGTCCATGACCCAGATCTCCTCCTCCGAGCCCGCCATCATCGCGCGGGCACAGAAGGCCTCCGCCGCGCCGGGCGGCAGGGGATGGGGAATGCCCTGGGTCGCCTCGGCCACGCGCCTGTCCCCGGCATAAAGCGCGAAAAGCCCGGCATCGGACTTGCGCACCGGGCGCAGGGTGAAGCGTTCGGTCGCAATCTCGACCGGGCTGGCGAACTTCTCCAGTATCATGGCTTCCCTCCTTTGAAGCACATGTGGGGATTGCCGGATAGTCGTGCAATCGCCCGAATGTTTGGCCCTTTCGGGGTCAGGTCGTGACACCGTGCCACAATCCCCGCTCCCGTCCCCGGTCAGGCCCGAAACGAGAAAGGGGACCGGCCCTTCGGCCGATCCCCCTTACACTCCGAATGTGAAGGTTCGGCTTACTCGGCTGCCTCCGCCATGGGGAGGACGGAGATGAAGGTGCGGCCCTTCAGCCCCTTCTTGAAGGTCACCTGGCCCTCGACGGTGGCGAAGATGGTATGGTCGGTGCCCATGCCCACGCCCGCGCCCGGGAACCATTTGGTGCCCCGCTGGCGGCAGATGATGTTGCCGGGAATCGCGTGCTGACCGCCGAAGAGCTTAACGCCCAGACGACGACCGGCCGAGTCGCGACCGTTGCGGGACGAACCGCCTGCTTTCTTGTGTGCCATCTGGGATTACTCCTGCGCAGCAGCGGCCTTGGCGGCGCGCTTCGGTTTCTCGGCGGCTTCGGCAGCCGGGGCGGCCTTGGCGGCTTTCGCGGGCTTCTCGGCACCGGGAGCCTCATGTGCGGCGCGCCGCGCGGCAACGGTGCCGGTCGCGGCCTTCACGCCCGACTTGTCGGCGCCCTTTTCCAGCACCTCGGTCACGCGCACCAGCGTCAGGTGCTGGCGGTGACCCTTGGTGCGCTGGCTGGAGTGCTTCCGGCGGCGCTTGACATAGTGGATGGTCTTCTCGCCCTTGATCTGGTCGATGACCTCGGCCTGCACGGCCGCGCCTGCAACCAGCGGCGCACCGATCGTGCTGCCGACCATCAGGATGTCGTTGAACTGGATCTTGTCGCCAGCAGCAGCGTCGAGCTTTTCAACGCGCAGGACGTCACCCGCCTGCACCTTGTACTGCTTGCCGCCGGTCTTGAGGACCGCAAACATGGTCTTTCCTTCCATCGCTCCGCGCCCTGTGGCCCCCGCATGGGTGTTTCGGGTTTCCCCGCCTCGGACAGCGCGCCCCTTTGGGGCGTCATGAATAATAGTCCCGGCGAGAGTCGCCACTCGCCGGGATGCGTGCTTATGCGGCGATCCCGGGGTGGTGTCAAGCGCGCGGGATCAGATATCGCGCCCCTGGATCGCGGTGCCCGCCGCACGGCCAAGCTCGAACGAGATGTCGCGGAAGACGGTGTCGAAGGCCGAGAAAAGCGCCGCGTTCAGCCGCTGGCCGGCGGGGCTTTTCCAGAACCTGATGTAGCTTTCCATCTCGGCCTCGGTCAGGGGCGAATAGGCAAGGCCGAGATAGGAATAGAGCCAGGTCGAGGTATCGGCACGGATCTGGTCCTCCTGCCCCCAGACATCGGACAGGATCTGGTCGTCCGGCACCGCGCCATAAACTCCGGTCGAGGCCATGCCGGTCATGAAGGCGAGGTTGCCCGACAGCGTCCCCGCGACGTTCATCTCCAGAAGATCCGCCGCCTCGATCATCCGGCGCAGCTGGGCGACCCTCGGGTCCTTCGCCGCGGCGGCGTCGTCGGCGGCCACCTGCGCGGCCTCTTCCGTGGCGGTGTCGAGGAAGGCGCGCCGCGCCTCGATCTCGAGTCCCAGGATACGCTGGCCCAGATCCGACGCGAAGAAATCGGTGATCTCGGCCACGGCTCCGGGTTCCGGACCGAGCGAGGTCTGCAACGCCGCCGCGAAGGCCGTCCGCAGCCGCGCGACGTCGTAGATGCGCGAGACCGTCGCATCCCAGTCCTCCCCGCCACCCGCCGGGAACATGTCGGTCTTCAGCGTCCCGCCATGCGCAAGCCCCTCCTCGCGCAGGACCTGGAACAGCGCATCCAGCTGCAGGACCTCTCCCAGATGATCGACCGAGGCTTCGACGACCGGCGCTTCCGCCGTGGTCTGGGCGAAGGCGGGGGGCGCGACGGCAAGCAGAAGAACCAGGGCAAGGCGCGTCAGGGGCATGGGAAGGCCTTCCGAAAACCGGTGCCCCGAGAGGTAGCGGGTCGCAGCGCCCTTGCCAAGCCGCACCGGCGCAACTGACCGTGATGCACCTGCAGAAGGACCAGCGATTTCCCCTTGCGCATCGCCCGAGGCCCGGCTATCCACCCCCCTCACATAGACGACCCCTGAAGCGCGGAGAGGTGACGGAGTGGTCGATCGTGGCGGTCTCGAAAACCGTTGTAGGTTTGCGCCTACCGTGGGTTCGAATCCCACCCTCTCCGCCAATCACCCATCTAATTGATTTCAATGAAAAAGTAGCCATCTTGGGGGCTCTCCGACTCAGGCTATTGTACTCCCTATTGTACCTACAACGACACCTCCCAGCATTAAGTCAGAGCACGACGACTAAGGAAGCCCTCAGTTTCAGGTGGCTCTAGCACCGAAATACCTCAGCACCTCACCTTCACTCCTTAGAACAGTCCTACTCCTCCGCCTTAGAGCAACGCGGAGCCCCTCCGAAGGTGTTTCGTGGCTCTGGAAAGAAGCAGCCTGTCTATTGGGGAAAGTCTCCTAAGAGTGTCCTCTGAAAGTTCGGACATCTTCCTAAGGGCATCTCTATAGTTATTTTGGCGACCAACAAAATCCTGTAACCGCTCCGAGAGAGGAACCGGCACACCAAGCTCGTCCAATTCCTTCAGCCAAGGCTGTCGGAACCAAGATTCAAGCTGAAGCGCATATAACGAATAGTCAGCGCGCAAAGTCGGTCGGAGCTCGGAAACGAGACGGTTTACTGCAGCCGTTGCCGTTGCATGGTTGAACTCGCACGAGCTTAAGAATTCCAAGGCCCTGTCAATGCCTTCTTGAACTGCGTCACCTGAGAACGTCTCTTGAAACCATTGAATAAAATCTGGTAGCGATCCAAGCTTCATCAATTTATCCCACGCCCACACCATTTGCTTTACTGTCAACCTAGCGGACTTGTCTCCTTTAGCAGAAAGGAGCGGTCGAATTACCGTCGCTAACGCAATCTTCTGATTGTAGTCAGGAAATCCATTCCACTCAAAGCTCTGAGGTCTCTCAACGAGCAGCTTCCTAATTGCACCCTTTGTCTCTTGGAGCGCATGACCTCCAAAATGCCCGAACTGTTTCAGCGTCTCAAAATTTACTTCGTACTCAAGTGGCAGGGCGAACTGTTTCTCAAGAGCCGCGCCATCAAGATCACCGGAGTCGTAGTTCATAAGTATATAGTCATCTGACTCACTTGGATCGCCAAAAACCGGAACTTCAACAGTTAGTTCGTCTGGCAGAGGAGGCGCATGATAAAGAAAAACCCGCCCGACAAAATGACGCATCATTCGACCCACACGACCACGAATATTGGCAAACGAGAAATAGTCAAACGGCCGAGTACTAATCTCTTTATCAAAAACGAAAACATTCTCAGCGGAGGTATTGACCCCCTCGATAAGCGTAGAGGTACATAACATGACGGGAAGCTCACCGTCATTGAATAGTTTTACAAAAAGCTGTGCAAGCGCCCGAGGTATCTTGCCATGGTGCAATGCAATACCGTTCTTAACAGCATCGGTTAGCACCCAATCGGGATGATAATTCGCAGCTATCCATTGGCTAAGCTCCGTGCCGACCTCACACTCTTGAGAATAGCCTGCTGAAAGCAAGTCTTCCAACAACCGTCGGGAGGCCGGAGGCGATTTAGAGTATACAAGAGACTGTTGCTCACCGACAGATCGCAGATCATTTAAGAAAGTTCCAAATTTCTCATCGCTCGTCGTTCGATCAACTGTATTAAGCGTTACAGTCTGATAATCTGATCGAATGAAATTGATGCGACTCTTCCACGCAGGCCCTCGACTCAAAGCGGTAATATTTGGACCTGCGAGGAGAAACTGCTTGCATACTCGCTGTGCGCGATAAAGTGCCACATTCAGCGTCCGAAACCTCAAGTCCTCGCGGCGCGGATCAAGCTTGTAAAACTCGTCTACAAAGAGAAAGTCAATTTTCGAAATTTCATCGCGATTGAGATAGCGCTCTTGAGTAAGCACATAAATTGCACGCTCTGCCACGCGAGAATCGGACGGTTTCGAGATTACCTGATATCGGTCCCCAAAGTTTCTTTCTAGTCGTCTCCGAGTTTCATCAATCAACGCAATAGTTGGAACAATCGCAACAACAGTCTCCGGGCCAGATTGCTGAACAAATGCGTCAACAATCAGGCTCTTCCCAAAGCTAGTCGGAGCACTTAGGGCGACGTTTTCCCCGGCCAGCAAGTGGGATAGCACCTCCATCTGTTTTGCATGGAGATAGACTTTCTCGTCCAAACCAACAGAAAAGGATTCTATGAGAGAGGCGCGGAGAGGGTTTAGCTTCTCGATATCAACGTAGGGATACAGCCCACACTCTTCCGCAAGGTGCTCGATTGCACCGTGTGAACCGTATGGAACAAGGCCCCGCTCGCTTGCATCAAGTAGACGAATGGCAATCTCGAGTGCTTCTTGGTCCTCATAGCGATCTGACTTGGAAATCTTGCTCGCTTCGAGAATGGCGTCAAACACGATATCCCCTGATAGTGGCAACCCATCTTCGATTTTGCGAAGAGTCTCCATCACGCTCATTGGAACGCCTCCAGTTTTTTGTCAAAGTGCTCGATAAGGTCATTCTTCAGAAAAATTGGAACAAAGATAACTTGAATTCTGATCGGAATTCCGACCGCTTCCTTCTCAAGATATTGGAGTAGTGCATCGCTTTCCGCCTGAAGTTCCTGAACGTAAGTGTCTGAAAGCGCCTTATGACCAGCGACTGTTTTGCTTTCATAGGAAACGAGCACCGGAAAGACTGACCGCTTCAAAAGGATGTCGCTCGATGTATTCTTGTGAAAGAGGGCCCGAATCTTTTCTGCATTTGGAATGTGGTCGGGCACGTGCCCGTACAACATCGCTTTCTCTGTGTCCAAAAAGGTTGGCAGGAGATGCTCACGGATTGACTTAATTGCGTCATCTATTCCCCGCTTTGAGTCTTTATAGAACTTAGATTCTCCGAGCCACAGCTCGAAATCATCATCGGAATAGACGACGTGTACTGCATCAAAGCCCTTTACAGTATCGTTGTGGCTCGTTTTGAGAACCAATTTGCACAGAACTGGTAGAGTGCCGAAGTCCTGTACGCATGCAATGTGCAAGAGTATTTCACCAATCTCGCCCCTGTTCGCGGTCTTCTTCGTCCGGTAGACGTGTGCTGCTGCAAGCTCTATCCGCTCCTCCCAGTTAGACACGTCGAATGTGTCTTTGCGAGCTTGGTCTAGAGCGACCTGCGGAAGCCAAGCAAACAGATGAGACGCAAGCTTCTTGGAACGCCAAGCCTCGCCCTCGTACCCTGCGCAAAGCACCAGAGCCTTGGTTTCCTTCTCGCAACACTTACAGCGAGCTTCAAGAAACCGACTAGGTATTTCCGACACTACTTGCCTCGCATTTTCTATTCTTGGTTTAATATGCGACACGTTGGCTCTCGGAGCAAGCGAGCACACTGCTAGAACAGCACGCGCATGACGTCTGAGACGCTTTAGTTGCTGTGCAACCTGCTCGCGGCCACTACCCGGCCACATGACCGAGGCTAGTACGCCCCCCCTTGGGTCCCTACCGGCCTCTTCTCTTGCCTCACTGTAGGTCCACTCTCTTAGGTGTACGTTAGTTAGCTGAGCTGACTTGCGCGGTTCTCGACGTCTTTCATATATCGATAGACAGACGATCTAGCGATCCCCAACACCTTCGCAATCTGTGTTGGCGTCTTTCCCACCGCCTTCAGCTTCGCCACCCTATCTCCATCGATAGTTGCGGGACGACCCTTGAAAGGGCTAGCGCTACCCTTCGCGAGAGCGGCGTCGATCCCCTCACGTTGGCGTTCGGCACGGATAGTCGCCTCAAACTCGCCGAATGCACCAAGAATAGTAAAGAACAACTTGCCGCCGGGCGTACTGGTGTCAATTGGCTGATCGAGAACCCGAAGACTCACGCCCTTGCTTTCGAGCGTTTCAGCAATCTGCAGTAGGTCGCGAGTGCTTCGGGCAAGTCGGTCGAGACGGGTGCATACAACGGTATCACCTTTGCGGATTCCACGGGTGAGCATTTCCTCAAGAGCTTCCCGGTTCTCGCGCTTCCGACCGCTGGCCTTCTCCGAGTACAGGTGTTCCGGCTCGACGCCTGCGTCCTTCAGTGCAGCCTCCTGAAGATCGAGAGACTGAGCACTGCTCGATACCCGCGCATATCCAATCAACTCGCCCATGTACGCCCTCCCTGTCTCGTATGACTGTCCGAAAATAGTCTACCGTCCTATAAATGATTCTCCAAGTCTATTCGGACAAAAACGTGGGCATTCTGGGCGAGCTTTTTGAGTATACTCCAATCGGACAGGTGAGCGAGAAGGACAGTTTTCAGATTCTTGTCGGCCAATCTTGGGACAGGCAACGAAGTACGGCTCACTTCTGTAAACCGGTCGGAACACTCCAGTGTGAGGTCTCCGTCTCGGGGCGTGTTGCGGGATGTTATCTGGAATCTGCCGCGCGCGGCTTCAGGCGCGGTTGCAACCGGTTGCATCGATTTAAGACGCCGAAGGCACATTGCACGCGCCTGCGTGAGTAGACGGCAGTATCTAGAGAAATCGTATGAAAACAAGTTCATGCGGATGTTCCAACCCGCGTCAAAGAGTCTTCCGCCGAAGCTTCAAACGGCCCCAACTGCAACGGTCAGGAGTTGCAGTCGACGCGGTCGACAGCACCTGTGGGGAGTTTTTAGACATTCTCTCAATCCATAAAACTCGGCTATAAAGTCACTAGGTCCTATTCAGGTTGCGGAATGACATTGCGTTTCAGGCAGACATTCACCCTCTTCCCCGGTGTCCGGATCAATGTCGGGAAGCGAGGTATCAGCACAAGCATTGGAGTACCCGGCGCGACGGTGAACATAGGCAAGCAGGGGGTCCGCACCACGATAGGAGCGCCCGGTACGGGTCTGTCCTATAGCTCGCATGTGGTGCCCTTCGGACGGGGGGGAGGGACTGCCCCTGCGTCGCGTGGGTTCGACGGTCCGCCGGTCGAGACGCCAGCAAACGGCAACACGCCTGAGTCCGCGCGGGTCTACATGCCGCAGGCCGGTATGACTGAGATTTCCAGTGCGTCTGTAGAGGTCCTTACCAGCAACTCTCTACTGCCGTTGCGGGACCTCATAGCCAAGGCGCGGGAGCAACAGGCACAGGTCAAGGCCGACCTTATGGAAGCGCGTGGCGAGGAAGTCCAGCAAAGGGGGGAATTAAACCGGCGGAAGGGAAGCCTATTCCGATGGTTTTACAAGCAGCGCATTGCGGAATTGGAGGTCGCATTGCCGATCACGAAAGCGGAGGTGGAAAGGCTGGCAAGCTGGGAAGGTAATACGAAGATTGAAGTCAGCTTTGAATCGGGGGACGCTGCCCAGCGTGCCTATGCAACTGCCGTCCGCGCCTTTGATGTGCTGAAATCTAGCAACAAGATTTGGGACGTTACTGCGGATCGGGCCACCAATCAGCGTGTGGAAAGATCACTCACGGATCGGGTGGTGAACCGCCACCCCGTGACCTTCGAATTCAGTTCCTCGGACCTGATTCAGTTTGCGGGACGCGCCATGCGACTCCAGAACGTCAACGGCGACGATGTACTAATCTATCCCGGTGTGGCCGTGATCCCACGGGCGGACGGAGTGTTCGCGCTTATCGACGTTCGGCAACTACAGGTCAGCTTCCAAGGGGTCGGCTTCCATGAGACACAAAGCGTACCGCCGGATTCCAAGTTGGTAGGACAGACGTGGGCCAAGACGAACAAGGACGGGTCCCCTGACCGGCGGTTCAAGGACAACTACCAGATACCTATCTGTGCTTATGGTCAGGTCAGTTTCCGGTCGGACACGGGCATGCGGGAAGACTACATGGTATCCAATGCGGACGCGGCTCTTGCGTTCGTGGAGGCGATCAAGGCCTATCAGAAGGCGCTAGCAGAGACGGATGCCTCGGAATGAAGAAAGACGAAGCCGAAACAGCAATCCGCCACCTCGCCCACAAGTGGGCAGAGGCAACGGGCGTCCAGCCGGGGGCTGGGAAGCTCCGTAGCTTCGGCGCGTTCCGTTCATGGTTGGATGACAAGGGGTATGGTCACTATCTGGACTTCCGATCTGTTCGGGGTGCAAGTGCGGATGCCGAGACGTGGTTTGACCAAGAGCTAGGTCAGGCAGGGTGGGACTAGGAACGGTAGAGGCGCGGAAGACTGGAATGTTTCAGAGATACTATCAGACGATTGCAAGAATTGCTGCAGGGACCTCGTCGCTCCTCATGCTTGCATGGTTTCTATGGCCAAGGAACACGCCACTTCAGGAGAGAGAAGAAGCGTTCTTTGCGTTTGTGATCGCTGTGGTTTTCTGGCTTCTTACTGAGTTCAAGGAAAGCGATGAGGTAATTTATCGAGCTGCGACAAAGAATGATATTAGGCTTGCCAGAGAAATTGCATCTTACTCGGCCGACAAGTTCAAGACAATGCTCTTGGATCACGATTATCATAATGCGATCAGCCCTCAGTATCTAACCGAGATGGGCATGCTGATCAGTGAGCATGATTCAGGTGTAGCGTTTTTTCAGGATCGCCGCGTGCAACCGATGTTTGTGGATTTCTGCTTCTCTCTAGACCGTTTCGCCCGATTTATGGCAGAGCATTCGTCTCCCAATCGCTTTGGAAAGAACTCGATTATTCCCGAACATATTGCAAGCTATGGCGAATTACCTCACCATGTCCATAAAGAGATTTCAGAAGCAAATTTGCTTGCCTCTGCGGCATGGCGGATGTTACTTCCCTTGATCAAGGTGATAAAGGATCGAATCCCTGAAGCATTCGACGACCCAATCGAATATCGTTGGTTTAGGTCCGAGAGCATCTATCGGGATCGGAAAACCCGCTGACGCGGGTCACCCAACCCGGCTGGCATTGGCTAACGTGGGGGCGCGAACGTGGGGTTGTCTGTACTTCCCACTTCTCTGAATTGTTTCTCTATCTTGTTGTATTTGTTGTTGTTGTTGTAAGAAAATAAACTGTATAAGAAAAAGCCGTGGGGCGGAATAGGGCCTGTGACTGCCCCACGCCAGCCATTCACGCAATTTGAAAATCCCTTGCAACACGCAACGTTCACAACATTGCTTATATTTCAGTAACTTAGGAAAGTCGGTTTACAACACCCGCAACAGAAAAGGCGGCTGACGCCGCCCTCGCTCAATTCTCTGCCTCTCGACCCGTTCTGTCATGGATCATGTCTCGGATCGTCGGCACACCCGGCAAGCTATACATTGGCGTATTGAACGCGAAGGGCTGCCACGCATATTCGGAATCTCCCGCGCCTTCGTCGAGGGTCTGCCGCTCGCCCGTCGCACGTGCCGGTTTCGGTCTATCCAACTCCACCCCGAAGAGGCGCTTCCAGACAGCTGCAGCGGGGCGCATGTCGCTGTCATACCGCCCGGCAAGGCTGCGAACCCATTCGTCCAGCGCACGGGCCGGGATACGGTTTTCCCCGTCGCCGAACACAACGCGGAAAGTTTGCTGCCCTTCGCGCCAGATGAATTCGCCATCTTCCAGCAACTGCAGGAATGCCTTGTCCGATGCCCGGAGCGATTCAACGAACATGGCTTTCCGGGCGGTTGTTTCAGGAGCGGTCCTGACGTCCGTCCAGTCGAGACCCGCGTCAGCGGGGTTCCACCGCCCCAGCCATTCGGCATAGGCGCACATCGCCGGGCCTTCGATATGCTCATAAAGCTTTCTGAAACCGTCGCGATTGCCTTTCATGGCCTCGGAAACGTGCAGGACCATGTAGCGGCGCTCGCTGTTGTTGCCTTCGATCCGCACGGCAGTGTTGTGGTTGCTGTCGATAATGATGCGGAAGAACACGTCCATCTGGACGGACTGGACCTGCTTCGCCTCCACACGCATGTCTCGCTGTGTGGCCATGCCCTTCAACTGATCTGCTGCCTCGGCAGACTTCCCGAACACGGCTTCTTCGGACACGACACACAAGGACGTTGCCAGCGAGGGGCCAGCGAACCGGCCTAGCAGATGTTCCGGGTGTGTGGCGAGAAGGTCGTAAGGCTCTACCAGCCGCCTGGCGATCCTGCCGAATGTGCCCTTGCCGACGCCCCCGTTGCCATACAGAACCAAAGCCGTTCCCGGCCTCTCCCAAGGTCGCTGGACCATGTGCGCGAAGTAGAGAGTGACCCATTTGTAGGCCTTGTCATCCCCGCCGCAGATCACGTCGCGGATGAAGTCTTGAATCGGGCTGGGATCACCCGCTGCAGGGATCAGCGCCAACAGGTTCTTGTCATATAGGTTCACGTCGTATTCGCGCGGCCGGTCGGAGGGATCGAAGACAACGCGGGAATGGCGTTTCGCCTCATCCGTCCACCACCTATCAACAGGGTTGACCCATACTGTCTTCTTGTTTTTGCCCTCGCCCACTTCTTCGGGCCACGCCTCGTGGGCATAGAAGTCTCTCAGCGCGGGCTTAGTCCAGAATTCGAGAACGTCGTCCCCCGCCAGCATTCCGGCCCGGTCAACGTTGCGGATCACCAGAACCTTGCCCTTGTAATTCACGAGCTTGAACCGGGCGGAAAGGCTGGCCAGCTTCTGTTTCGCGGTCTTGCCAAGGGGCGCGGCGGGATCGAGGCTAGACTTCGCCGGGGATTCCTCGATGACTTCTCCGTCTTCCAACTCTTCGTCGGACAGCGGCACAAGGTAATCGTCCGACACGAGACCGGACTCGTCAAACCACCCATCGGAAACGGCCTTGTGCAGCATGTCGAGGCGGTCATGCCCACTGCATGAGTTGTGCTTGCAGGCCCACACAAATCCGGTGTCTCCGTCTGCGTCGCGGACATGGCATCCGGTGTCGTCGGGGTCGCCTGCGTTTCCGTGCCATTCGTCAAACGGACATTCGACCACCAGAAACCCGCCCTTGTCTTCCCTGACCTTTCCATCTGCTTCCAAGTTGATCAGACGGGCGATTTCCAGCCGTTTAGCGTACTTCGCCGCCCAAGCCTTTGCCGACATTCCGGCTATCTCGCGTCCGTCCGCTTCGGCCCCAGCGCCCGCTTTCTCGAAGGCGTTCCGCCTGCTGGACTCACCTTCCGGCAGTTCTTCGAAGGTCAGGGCGCGGCCCCGGACAATGTCGATCACGCCTTCCCGTCCGGGCGGGTGTGACGGCATGTAGAAGGCGCGCGAGACGTCGATACACGACTCGTCGATCACAAGCCCCAGCTTCTCTGCCAGCCCCAGCAACTTCCTTTTGTAGAGGTCGCGGCCATCCCGCACCTTCCGCGCAATGCGTCCAATCTCCACCGGCTTGTCGAGTACGAAGACCATTCGGAATTTGTCGAGCGGATCGTGGGCAATCTCGATCATCACGCCCAAAGGCGTGTGGATGTATGGGGTCGCGATACGGACAGAGTCTACATGCCACGGGCGGTACTTGCCCGTTGCAGTCATCCATTCCCTTACATCGTCGTCGGTCGGGTCACCCTCACGCCCTGCCTTGTCCATCCACGCAAGAACCTTGTCGCGTTCGATGTGGGATTTCTCCGCCTGATCGTTGAACGAGGTATAGGCAAGGCAAGCAATCCCAAGCGCCGCCACACTCTCCACCGCATCCAAGTAGAAGTCCCCGGACTCGAGGTCCAAGGTCATGCATTCCTGCGTCACCATGGCATTGGCGGTACGTTCCTTCCCCGCAGACGCCCCGAAGACGATAGGGAAGTACCCTTTTGCCTTGCGCTCAAGGTGACGCGACAGGCCACATTCCGCCCCGCGCCCTTCCTTGACCTTCTGCCCCTTGATCCAGTCGCGCAGGGTGCCCGTGGCATTGGTCCAGCGCTTCTGTTCCACATCCTTCTTGAGGTCATCGGGAAGAAGGAAGGTCATGGGCCGGTCAAGCAGGACCTGCCATTCCGGCGAGTCTTTCCCGCTGACGCGGGCATTGTTCAATTCGGTTTCGACGCTGCCCAGCAACGGGTCGTCATCTTCAATCAGGGCGAAGTCAGAGGCAGTCTGTTTGTTCAAGTCATGCGTCTTTCGTGGTCAAAGTCTCTGCCGTCTCGGCAACACGCCGCGCCAGCTTGGCGACGTGGCGGAAGGCCCCTTGCTCCCCCCTTTCCACCAGTTCGGCGGAGAGGGTCAGGATTTCCGTCTCGGCACGTTCGCGGGCAGTGAGGTCGATCAGGTTCATCCTGCGGCCCCCACATCGGCCATCTTGCGCAGCATCTGCGAAACGCTGGCACTCGAATGCCCGGCGTCTTCCAGAACGGCGGCGAGGACCAAGATTATCTCACCTACAGGGCGGGGATCGAAGCCATCCCATTCGATAGCTTCCAGCGCCTTCCGGGCGGCGGCGGCGTATTCGTTGGCATAATCCATTTTACTTTCCTTTCTATTTTAGGTGCGTCAGTGCACATAGTCCTTGTGACACGATTCGGGGGCACGGGTCAACCGTGGTGTCTGAAAAAGTGTTTAATATCAGCGATTAAGCTTGAAGCCGAAGTTGAGGCTTCTGCGTGAACCGTCCCCGCGCCTACCTCTTCGGCTTCAAGCTGAATTCCCGACTTTCACATTTTCGCACAGAATTCAGCTTCAAGCCGAAAAAGCTCACACGCGCTCATCCACGACCCACCCGGTCAGAAGGTTTGACAGGTCCGCATCGCGGTTCAGCAACGCGCTACCCGCGAGCTTCTGGACTTCCCCACGCTCCACCCGGTGCGCAATCTCCGCAGCAAGCGCTGCCTCTTCGGCTTCAAGCTGATCAGCCGTCCAGCCATCGCGCACCTGCGCGGCTGCCCGCCATTTTGCTTTCCATACCTCGCGGGCGGCATCGCGGCGGCGATCTTCGGCGACTCGCTTTGTGGCGGCGCTACTCTGCGTTATAGCTCCGCCCCGACGATGTACGGGCGGCAGAGGCCCAACGGGTCAAGCGCCTTGATTGCGCGGCGTAGCGCCGGGGCCAGTGCCTTCACGTTCACTTCCTTGCAGGGGGTTGGGTCGTAAGTCGACCGGGGCTTGAACCAAAGCCCATCGGGATCGGGATCGAACTGACGACGCCGCAGGACGCGGTAGGTGTACCGGTCGCCGATGACTTCGGCGAGGTCATCAAATTCGACCATCCACGGATGCGTCAGGTTCGGGGACATATGTTCATAGAGCAAGTTGCTAAACTCCATGACTAGATCGTGGTCGATTGCAGCCGTCATCGCACCCGCAGATGCGGGGTCAAAGTTGTTCATGTTCATTCTCTTGGATGTTGGTGGTGGGGGCGGGCCGAACCCTACGATGGCCCGCCCAAGGGCGCTGACAGCGCCACGATCAGCGGCGTCTGCGTCTGTGTGTATCTGCGGCCTCAGCCTCTGATATCGACCTGTGCTGCCCCGCCGTGAGGGGGGCCGCAGGGCGAGGTTCAGGCGGGGCGAGCTTGACCACTTCTGCGGCAACGGGCTTCGTCACCTTCCGCTGGACCGGGTAGAGTTGGTCAATGTCCGCGCCCGGATGCACGGCCTGCAGGACCTCATTTGCCCACACCGCTGAAAACGTATGACCCGTCACTGTGAAGGTGAATTTGTCGAAGCCTGTGCGTTTCCATGTTGCGACAAACCCGCCGTTGTTTCGGGTCAGGGCGATCAGGCGGTTAAGTATTTCGTCACTGCGACTCATTTGATCAAACCCCACTTTCTGCCCAACGAAATCTTACGGCCATCACCGGGGGCAGCCCGACAAGAAATTGCAGTTTCTGCTCATCCGTAAGCGAGTCGATAGGCAACGGCCCTTTGGGGGCCTTAAAGCCGTTTGCTCGGGCTTCCGCAAAGTTGCGCGCCGCAGTGCGGGCATCCGGCAAGGATTTCTGCTCTTGCGGGCTGGTCTCCTTTGCGGGCTTTGACTTCGCCGGGTTTCGCGCCTTCACTTTTTCCAGCGCAGACAACTCGTCCATATAGTCATCCAAATCATGCCGCCCTAGCGTTGCCGCCCGTGCCGCCGTGATCGAAGCCACGTCATCGTGATCCAAGTGGACGCCAAACAGTTCGCGGGCAGCAGAGACAATTTCACCTGCTACTTTCACCCATTTTTCCGAGAGAACAGGGGACGCGTTTACCATCTCAAAGAAGCTTGTATTGCTCATGCTGCCGCCTCCAATTCTTCCGGCTCATAGGTCGAATTGACCAAGGCGAAAGCCGGGGCGAAATGTTGGAAACTGATCCTATTGGGAAGTCCCAGAACCACGTGGCGCAGCACGTCACTGTGGAGCAAAACCTTGCGGTTAAGCGTTTCCAAGAAAGGCATATATGCGGCCCCGCCACGTGCGCTCGCAAGGCTGGCAGTCATAGCATTCCGAACAGCCGCGTAGCGCTGGCGCATCGGCACCGTAAGCCATTGCTCCAGCCTTTCAGCGCTCGCCATGACAGAAGGACCACTGCCCACGTTAAGGCTCATGTCGTCCTGTGCCGCTCGGATGAGCGGGCCAATGTGGATAGATTTCGTCACCTTCGAGAGAACATCGGCAAGCTGATAGCTATGGTGCGGGCGGCCCTTACCAGCGCCCGGCAGGTTCTTCACCGGAAGATTTTTCAGTCTCCGGGATACTGTTTGGAGATTGCATTTCCACGCGGGCGCAATAGCCCGCCGGGTGATGGTGAGAGGCATCGTTATGTCCATGATTAGGTAAGCCATCTGTGCCCCCCGGGCACTTCTGGTATGCTCGAATACTGCCTTAAAACGAATCAGAAGTCAAGCAAAGTGCGATTTCGGTTCAAGGCTAGTTTCGAAAAGTCAATAGGAATCTATCAAAAGTTGGCAGGGCGGGCAAGGGGTTAGGACGGAACGGCTTTCCCGTAATCTGGCCCTCAGCTATGCCTGTCGCGATGTAACATAGGAGCTACTGATGTTTTTCACGAAGGTTGGTCTGGGCGTCGCGCGGTTGGCATTTTGGCTTGGCGCGGCAAATGTAGTGATCGGTGCGATAAGCGCCTTCACGGATGGCGGTCCATCTACCGTGGCGGGTATGTCGCCGGGTAGACTTATGAACTCGGGCCTGTACGGTATGCTGATCGGGGTTGGCCTCGGAATCCTTGCCGAAATCTCTCAGTCGATTGCCGCAAAAGTTCAACAAGATTGAGAAAGGTTTCTCATGCTGACGTTCTCACTACCCCCTGCCATCGCCGATCTAGTAAGCGCTCGTAATCGCGTCCGGGATCACTACTGGCAGATGTTCGACAGAGGCGGCCACCAGACCCGATTGAACTTCACTCTCGATGGGAATCTCGTTGGCGATATCGGGGAATCACTAGCGGTCGAGTTGTTCGGCGTCCGACTTGTTGACAGCAAATCGCATCCCGGCATTGACGGCTATGCGCCAGACGGGAGGTCAGTTCAGGTCAAGGCGACAGGGAGCGGACTTGGTCCGGCGTTTCGCCCGGTTGAGTTGAGAGCAGAGCACCTACTTTTCTTCGATCTTGACTTCGACAAGTGCCAAGGAGTCATCAGCTACAACGGGCCAGAGCATTACGTAATCCAAACCCTCCCAGCCGTCTGGACGGGGCAGCGTCTTGCCTCTAGACGGCGCATCCGAGACCTTGATGCAGCGCTCGCGGAAACTGAGCGCCTGCCGCTGATAGCAACGCAGTCTGTGCTGTCGTGATCGTGCCCCGCGTCAGCGGGGTGCAGGAAGGCAGTTCATCACGTCCAGATACTTTCGCTTTTCGTCCAGCCAATCCGCGTCCCCGCCGTACCGCCCGGCATGTGGATTGTCGTCAGCGTGACCCATGATTGCGTTGCGGACGTGCTCAGGCATCCCTGCCCTTCTGGACTCCGCTGCCCACGAATGGCGAAGGCTGTACAAGACTTTACGCGGGTCATCACCCGCCACCTTGGCCCGCAGATGGTCGGTCCACTCTCGACTGATCGGGTGCATGTACCGCCCCCGCATTTCGACAGGCTGGCCAGTACGTTCCGCTTCTCGCAAGTCCTTCGGTCGGACCTGCGGCGCGAAGGTGGGGAATAGGAGAGCGTGGTTGTGACTCCGGAGGTGTGCTTCAAGGATCGGCAGAAGTTGCGGGTGGATGGGGACTTCCCGAATGCTATGGGCGTTCTTCGTCACCTTGGCGCGCGCGTCATCCTCCGTTTCGTCATTCGTGATCCGGATTGACCGGCGTTTCAGGTCGATATCGACCCGGCGAAGCTGACAGATTTCTTCTGGTCTGCCTCCCGACCAGATCAGGCATTGCAGTGCCGTCATGAGGTCCGCGCCCCGGCCTTTCGCTGTGCGTTCCTTGCGGCTTGCCCATAGCTCGGTCGAGATGTCCACCAGCTTGACCACTTCGTCAGGTGTGAAGCTTTTCCAGCTTCGCGACGTCTTGGGTCGCTTGTCTTCTGGCGGCTTCACCCCGGTTGCCGGGTTGTTTTCGATCAGGTCGCGGGAGACGGCGAAGGCTAGCATTGCCCGTACCGAGTCCAGCCGCTTCGCAATCGAGGTCGGAGACAGCGGCTCGCCCTTGTGGGTCAACGTCATGACGTGTTCGACGTATTCGACCACATGGCGCTTGGTCACGGCGGACAGGTGAAGGTCGCCATGCAGCCCAGCGAATTCCCGCACGTATTGCTCATGTTTTTGCCATGTCATGGGGGCCTGTTTCTTGAAGGCTTTCCAGCGCGGCAGAAGCTCGGTCACTGTGCAGTCGTCTTTCGCCCTGACTGCGGCCTCAAGCTCGCGCTCGCCCCGGTATGCGCGAAGGTCGGCAAGCTCGCGCTGATCAGCGTCTTTAGCTGTTTTCGCGAGACGCTTTGCTGAGGCAAGCGCTACCCGCGCGCGGGCCTCAGGTAGAGTAAAGCCGACACGTCCAGCCTTCACAGCTTCGCGCATGTCTGCCGGATCAGAGTGGGCAGACCACGCCAAATCGTCGCGAACTTCACCATCCACAAAGATCGGTGGTAACTCCCGCCAGTCGGACCGGCGCATGGGATCGACAGAGTAGGAAACTCGCGCGCCCTCATACTCGCGCAGTTCCAGTTCCGGCGGAGGCTCCACCGTAGGAGGATCGAAAGACGCGGGGTCTGCCTGATACGCCCTCACTTGGTCTATGAAAGCTTGCAGGCCTTCCTCGCCCAAGTCGTCATGGTCCGAAAGCTCTTCGTTATGCTGGTGCGCCCATGCAGCCGCCTCGGCTTCAAGCGCTGCGCTCCCATGTCCCTTGAGGGCTATGACCCAAGCCGTTTTTCCCCCGAACAACGGACGATACTTCGCCGGGATAGCACGTCGATAGTACGCCCGCCCGTTCTTCCAAACGATGTAGTTCTTCCGGCGTCGGGGCACGAATGACATGGCGATTCCAGCCTTATTGCACCTGCTTAATGTACCACTATTGTACCTATCTTCAAGCCGATACTTGCGCTTCAAGCGCATGTCAAATATAAAAAGTATAGTTCTTTCAATGCTTTAAATCTTGTCGACAGATTGGAAAGCGTTGCCGAAACACCACACGAGAGTCTGAATCCCACCCTCTCCGCCACAGGTCATCGCTTCCTTCCCCAGAGCCGTTGCGCCCACGCATCGCCTTGCGATGCAAGGGGCTGGCCCTTCCGCGTCCTCAGGCCAAACCCGTCCGCTTCATTCCACTTTCCTCAGCCGCGTGGGAAGCAGGTCTCCCCGCTTCTTTAGGATGGGATAGGCCGAGGCCTCGATCAGATGGCTGCTGACGCGCTTGAGGTCGCGCAGCGCATCTAGATGCAGGGCGCTGGTCTCGACCGTCTCGACGTTACCCGAACGCAGCCGATCGAAATGCGCGGCAGTCGCCTCGTCCTCCAGCCGCCGAAACGCTTCCTTCTCGGATGCCAGCGCGCGCGCGTCCGCGATGTCGCCGCTCAGGAACACGGCGGTGGACTGCCGCAGCGTCTCAAGCAGGCGATCCACCTGGGCGACCAGATCGGCGGTTCCTTCCTTCGAGAAGGCAACGCCGCGCTTGATCCGCCGGCTGGCGACGCCGAGCAGGCCACGGTCGATCAGGTCGCCCGCCTGTTCCATGTTGATCGAGAAGGTCAGGATGCGGGCCAGTTTCTCATTGGTCGCCTCGTCGAGGCGGCCGGTGTCGATTGCCAGCAGATTCTCCTTGATCGCCCGATTGAGGTGATCGAGCCGGTCATCGAGTGCGCGGGTTTCCTCGATCTGCCTGCGGCTCGGATTGGCGAGCGCATCGCGCAGGCCCGAGATCATCTCCTCCAGCACATCGGACAACCGCAACGCCTCGCGCATCGCACCGCCCAGCGCTCCGGCAACCGGCGCACCCGCCGCGACCGGCCGCAGATAGCGCGGCGCGTCCGGTGCGCTCTCCTGCGGACGCGAGGGCAGAAGTCGTTCGAGCAGGCGGGCATAAGGCGTGAGCAGCGGGAAGAGCAGCACCGCCAGCACAAGGTTGAACCCCGTGTGGAAGTCGGCGATCGCCCGCGCCGGCACGGTCTCGAAGCCGGTCACGAACGGCGTGACCCAAGGATAGACGGCGAGCACCGCCAGCACGGCCATGATCCGGCAGAGAAGGTTGCCGAGCGGCAGGCGCCGCGTGGCAGGATCATGGGCAGCGCCTTCGAGCACGGGATTGATCGCCGTGCCGATATTGGCCCCGAGCGCCAGCGCGATCCCCGCCGGCACGGTCAAGACGCCGTTCGTGGCGAGAGACATCGCAAGCAACACTATCGCGACGCTCGAATGTGCGGCCCAGGTCAGCGCGATGCCGATCAGCACGATGAAGACGATGTGGGTCGAGAGCGCGGTGAGAAACTCTCGGGTCAGCGGGTTGGCCGTCACCGGATCGAGCAGCGTCAGGAACTGATGCAATGCGAACAGGATCAGTCCAAGCCCGATGAACACCCGCCCGAAGTCCCGCGTACCGGCCTGCGCCCGCCTGAACAACAGATACCCCGCGAGCACAAAGATCGGTGCCACCTGCGAGACGTCGAAGGCGAAAATCTGGACGATCAACGTCGTGCCGACATTGGCTCCGAGCATCACCGCGAGCCCCGGCACCAGCGCCACCAGCCCTTCGGCCGCGAATCCCGTCACCATCAATCCGGTGGCTGTGCTGCTCTGGAGCAAGGTGGTGACGCCGAGACCGGCAGCAAACGCGCTCAGCCGGTTGTGCAGGCGATGCGCGAGGAAGGAACGAAGCCCGGCACCGAGCGCCCGCTGGGCGCCGGTCTGCACCATGTGGACACCCCACAGCAGCAGGGCGACGGTGCCGGCAAGGTCGAGAAGGGTCAGCGTGATATTCGTCGGTCGATCCTCGCGGAAAGGCTGTCGGCAGTGCCGACACGCCTCGTGAAAATGATCCTCGTAAGGCCCGGTGTCCAGACAAGACTGACATGATCGTCATATGTTAGCCGCTCCGCCCGCGAACAGGCATGACGGCCCCCCTGTCCTCGCCATCCGATCCGGCCCGCCCGAGAATGCGCCTGTCGGCGGTGCGGCCGGTCGTGCATCACGTCGACGAGCGTCACGCCACTTCGCAACTCCACCGGAGCTCTCCGAAGAGCCGCCCACACCACAGATTGTCGCCTCTTCCGGGCTTCTGGACCGGATTTGCCAGGGTGACGGACTGTTGATCGCCTGCCGGATGGTTTTACCTTGCAATGTTCCCTTTATGTTCGCATCATCGGCCATGCAGATGCTGCTCGGCTTCGGTGCGGTCGAAGACATGGAATGGGTGCGGGACCGGCTCAGGGCCCGCTTCGGCCAGCCCGGTCCGATCCCCGTCCGAAAGCCCGTCGACCAGCTGGTGAAATCCCTGATCAGCGGGCGTACGCGCGATGAGGTCTCTTTCCGCGCCTTTCGCCGCCTTGTTGACGCCTATCCCGACTGGTCCGACGTCGTCCTCGCCCCTGCCCCGCGGATCGAGGCGATCATCCGCGATGTCACCTTTCCCGAGCGCAAGGCACGCCAACTCGGCGGCGCCCTTGCCGCCATAGCGGCCTCCCGCCCGGATTTCGACCTGATGTTCCTCGGCTCCTTGGGCGTTCCGGCAGCACTTCGATGGCTGGAGCGCCTGCCGGGCGTCGGGCGGAAGGTCGCGGCCTCGACCCTCAACTTCAGCACCTTGCGGATGCCAGCATTCGTGGTGGACACGCATGTCCTGCGGATACTGGGCGAGTTCGGCTTCGTTCGCAGCAGCGCCGGCACGCGAACCGCCTATGACCGGACGATGGAGATGTTGCCGGGCTGGAGTGCCGCCGATCTGGCGGACTTCCATGTCCTGATGAAAAAGCTGGGGCAGAACATCTGCGTCGCCGGGAGCCCAGACTGTCCACGCTGCCCGATCGTCAAACGATGCAAGGCCTCCGCAGCCGGTTTGCGACTTCCGCCGGACGGCATTGCAAGATAGCGCAAGCTTCGTGACCATGTCGTCGCGTCTCGACCCTCGGACAAGGCCGTCAAGGGAACCTCCGCCCGCCTTTCCGGTTAACCCTCTGAGCAGCGCGGGGCTTGTCAACCGGACGCGACGGCATGTGGGACATCATTGGTTTTTCCGGTTTCCCCGATGGCCATGGGATCGGCACCCTCCACTACCCCGTCAGCCCCGCGTTTGCTCGTCCGGTGCCTCCACCGGCCCGCCCTTGTCGCGCGGCATCCCGCGCGGCATCCGCAGTGACCCATATCTTCGGCCATTCAACATATTGTTGGTTTGCCATTCTTGACCGGGACGCCATGTTGGGCACACACCGCTCTTGGTGATCCCCGCAGGCAGGAAGAAGGCAGCCGACCGGATGAGGGTAGTTCCGCAGCTCGTGACCATAGCGCTGATCGCCGTGGTCGCCGTCCCGGTGTCCGCACGCCTGGTTCCGGGCACGCGGCCCTGGCTGGACAGCGCGGGCCTCCTGCACCCGCTGGTCGTGGCAGGCATCGTTCCCGACCATGGGGCAGAGGACGGCAAGCACCAGGGGAACGCAGGCCGCGGGCCCCCCGTCATCGCCGACGAGGTGCAGATCCACCCCCTGCGCGACGTGATCTCGGCCATCGGCTCGGCGCGCGGCATCCAGGCGGTCGAGTTGTCCTTCGGCGTGACGGGCCGCCTGAAGGCGCTGCGCGTCGCGCCCGGCGACAGGGTGGCGGTCGGCGACGTCATCGCCGAACTGGACGCCGAGACCGCCCAGCTCTCGGTCGAGCGGGCGCGGCTGGTGCTGGAGGATCGGCAGAAGACCTTCGACCGCCTCGGCCAGCTGGCCCAGTCCGGCACCGCGACCGCGCTCCAGCGCCAGGATGCCGAACTTGCCCTGCGGACCGCGGCACTGGAGCTGCAGGCGGCGGAACGCGACCTTGCCGATCACCGGCTGGTTGCACCCATCTCGGGATATGTCGGCCTCGTCGAGCCGCAGGTCGGCGATCTGGTCAGTTCGAGCACCACGATCACCCGGATCGAGGACCGCTCCAGCCTTCTGGTGGATTTCCGGGTGCCAGAGCGCATCGCCGCCCTGGTCCGCGTCGGCGATGCGGTGCAGGCGACCGCCATCTCCACCCCCGGCGAGGTGATCGAGGGCCGGATCGTCGCGCTGGACAACCGCGTCGACGAAGCCAGCCGCTCGCTCAAGGTGCGGGCGATGATCGGCAATGCCGACGACCGGCTCCGCGCGGGGATGGCTTTCCGCATCGACCTTGCCTTCACCGGCGACAGCTACCCCGCCGTCGACCCGCTGGCGATCCAGTGGGGCGCGGACGGGGCCTTCGTCTGGGCGGTGCGCGACGGCAAGGCCCGGCAGGTGCCGATCCGCATCCTGCAGCGCAACGCCGCCGATGTCCTGATCGAGGCCGCCTTCCAGCCGGGCGATCTCGTCGTGACCGAGGGCGTGCAGACCCTGCGGCCCGGCGCCGAGGTCTCCGTCGCCCCGCCAAGGACCTGAGCGATGGAGCAGGGTCCTTCCGAGCTTGCGGGTCACCGCACCGCGCTTTTCATCCGGCGGCCGATCCTGGCTTTCGTCCTGAACGCGCTGATCGTGATCGCCGGCCTGGCGGGGCTTCTGGGCGCCGATGTCCGCGAACTCCCCGACGTGGACCGGCCGGTCGTCTCGATCAGCACCAGCTACACCGGCGCCTCGCCCGAAACCATCGACCGCGAGGTGACGGCGGTCATCGAGGGCGCCGTCAGCCGGGTCGCCGGGGTCAAGTCGATCTCTTCCTCGTCCCGCTTCGGCTCCAGCCGGGTGACGGTCGAGTTCCGCGACGACATCGCCCTGGACGTCGCCGCCACCGACCTGCGCGAGGCGGTGGCCCGGGTCGGCAACAGCCTGCCGGACGAGGCCGACGCCCCCCGCGTGGTGAAGTCGGACGCGGATTCCGATGCCATCCTGCGCATCGCCCTGACCTCGCCGCGCCGCACGGCGGACGAGCTGACCGCGCTGGTGCAGGATGTCATCGAAAGCCGCCTGCTGTCGCTTCCCGGCGTGGCCGACCTGCAGATCTTCGGCGACCGGGAGCTGGCCTTCCGGGTGGACGTCGACCTGATGCAGCTTGCCGCCCGGGGCCTGGCCCTGTCCGACCTGCGCGCGGCGCTTGGCAATGCCGCCTTCGACAGCCCCGCCGGGGCGCTCAGCTCCGACCGGCAAAGCCTGCAGGTCCGCGCCACCGCCGCGATCCGCACCACCCAGCAGATCGAGGCGCTGACCATCGCGGGTGACGTCCGCCTCGGCGATGTGGCGCAGGTGACGCTGGGCCCCGAACCCGGCGCCTCGGTCCTGCGGGCGAACGGCCAGACCGGGATCGGGCTGGGGATCATCCGCGCCGCCAATGGCAACACGCTGGCGATCTCCGAAGCCGTGCGCCAGGCGATCACCGACCTGCAACCCCTCCTGCCCGCCGATGTGCAGATGTTCATCACCTCGGACAGCGCCGATTTCATCGAGGGCGCGATCCACGAAGTCGAGATTGCCCTCGGCCTCTCGGTCCTGATCGTCACCGCGGTGATCTTCCTTTTCCTGCGCGACGCGCGGGCGACGCTGATCCCGATCATCGCGGTGCCGGTCTCGCTGATCGGCACGATGGCGGCGATCTGGCTGGTCGGGTTCTCCGTCAACATCATGACCCTTCTCGCCCTGGTCCTCGCCACCGGCATCGTGGTCGACGACGCCATCGTGGTCCTGGAAAACATCGTGCGACGACGGTCGGAAGGGATGGGTGCGCGCGCGGCCGCCGTCCTCGGCACCGAACAGGTGTTCTTCGCCGTGCTCGCCACCACCACGACGCTCGCCGCCGTCTTCGTGCCCTTGTCCTTCCTGCCCGGCCAGACCGGCGGCCTCTTCCGCGAATTCGGCTTCACCCTGGCGATCGCGGTGCTCCTGTCCTCGGTCACGGCGCTGACGCTCTGCCCCGTCCTTGCCGCCCGAATGCTGCGCCCCCACGCCGCCTCGCATGGCGTCGTGACCCGCTTCGGCGACCTTCTGGCACGCCTCTACGCCCGGACGCTGCGCCTCTGCCTTGCCGCCCCCCTCGTCGCGGTCGCCGTCGCGCTTCTCTTCGCCGCCCTCGCCGTCGCCAGTGCGACCTCGCTGAAACAGGAGCTGACCCCGGCCGAGGACCGGGCCGCGATCCTCATCTCGGTCCAGGCCCCGCAGGGTGTCGCGCTCGATTACACCGACGCCCGGATGCGCGAGATCGAGGCGCTGGTCGACCCCCTCCGCGCCTCGGGCGAGGTGAAGAGCGTCTTCGCCATCGCGGGCATGGGTGGGCAGCGGAACCGCGGCTTCATCGTGGTGACTTTGGCGGATTGGGCCGACCGCAGCCGCAGCCAGCAGGAGATCGCCGCCGAGATCACCGAGGGCCTGAAAGGCGTGATCGGCGTGCGCACCTTCGCCATCCAGCCAAATTCGCTCGGCATCCGTGGCGCGGGCCAGGGCCTGTCGATGGCGCTGGTGGGCGACGACTACGGCAAGCTTGCCACCGTCGCCCGCACCCTGGTCGAGCGGATGGAACAGGACCCCCGCTTCGGGCAGGTGCGCCTGGGTTACGACACCACCCAGCCGCAACTTTTCGTCGAGATCGACCGCACCCGTGCCGAAGACCTCGGCGTCCGGATCGAGGGCCTGGGCGAGGCGTTCCAGGCCGTCCTGGATGGTCGCACCGTCGGCACCCTGTTCCTCGACGACGACAGCTACGACATTCGCCTCGTCTCGGCCTCCGACCCGGTCGACGATCCCGGCGATCTTGAACGCACCTTCGTCCCCTCCCGCACCGGCGAGATGGTCCCCGTTTCCTCCTTCGCCACCCTGACCGAACGCGCCGTGGCCCCCGAGCTGGGCCGCGAATCCCAGCGCCGGTCGGTCCCGATCACCGCCGCCCTCACCCCCGACTTCGCCCTCGGCACCGCCTTGACCGAGGTACGGGGCCTGGCCCGCGACCTCCTCACCGACGACATGAGCCTCATTCCCATGGCCGAGGCAGCGACGTTGGGCGAGACCTCCTCCGGGCTCCTCGTCACCTTCGGCATCGCGCTGGCCGTGGTCTTCCTGGTGCTGTCGGCGCAGTTCGAAAGCTTCGTCTCGGCGGTGATCGTGATGGCGACCGTGCCGCTCGGCCTCGCCTGCGCGGTCTTCGCGCTTCTTCTCACCGGCGGCAGCCTGAACGTCTACTCGCAGATCGGGCTGGTGCTTCTGGTCGGCATCATGGCCAAGAACGGCATCCTGATCGTCGAGTTCGCCGACCAGCTGCGCGAACGCGGCGCATCCGTCCGCCAAGCCATCGAAGAAGCCTCCATCACCCGCCTGCGCCCGGTGATGATGACCATGATCGCCACCGTGCTGGGCGGCCTGCCCCTCGTCCTCGCCTCCGGTGCCGGGGCCGAGGCGCGCGCGGTGCTGGGCTGGATCATCGTCGGCGGTCTCGGCCTCGCCACGCTTGCCACGCTCTACATCACGCCCGTGGCCTATCTGCTCTTGGCCGGGCTTTCCCGGTCACGGGCCGCTGAATCGGAACTTCTGCGCTCCGAGCTTCGCAACGTGCCCCGCGGGGAAAGCCCGGCGGAATAGGCCGCGCGCCCCTCAGGCCAGCTTCGCCCGCTGCGACAGGGGCGAGGTGCCGAAATGCGCGCGGAAGACCTTCGAGAAATGCGAGGTCGTCTGGAAGCCGCAGGCCATCGCGATCTCCGTCACCGACTGCTCGGTCTGCACCAGCAGGTTCTGCGCCTTGTGCAGCCGCATCTCCATGAAATAGTGCTTCGGCGTCGAGTTCAGATAGCGTCCGAACAGCCGCTCCAGCTGCCGGGTGGAAATCCCCAGCTCCTCGGCGATCAGGCTGGGCGACACCGGGTTTTCCAGCGCCGCCTCCATGACCGCGATGGCGCGCTTCAGATGCTCGTTGCGCATCCCGTGGCGCGACTGGATCGACACCCGCTGCGCCGCCGTGCCCTCGCGCACCGCATTGTAGACCATCTGGTCGGCCACTTCCGTCGCCAGATCCTGCCCATGCGCCTTGCCGATCAGGTGCAGCATCAGATCCGCCGCCGCCGTCCCGCCCGAAGCGGTAATGATCCTCTCCCGCGCGACGAAGACGTTGCGCACCAGGCGGACATCGGGGAATTCCTCGATGAACAGGTCGTGCCAGGCCCAGTGCACCGCCGTCTCCACCCCGTCCAGGAACCCGGCCTTCGCCAGCACATAGGCCCCCGAACAGATTGCTCCCAACGGCGTGCCCGCCGCCCGTTCGCGCCGAAGCCAGCTCAGCACCTTCGGCGTCGCATGCACCTGCGCGTTGAGCCCCGAGATGACGAACAGCCGGTCCGTCTTGCGTCCGCTCTCCATCCCCGCGTCGGTCAGCGTCACCGACCCGTTCGAGCAGGTGGCGGTCCGTCCGTCCTCGCTGACCAGGCTCCAGCGATACAGGGTTTTGCCTGACACCAGGTTGGCGATGCGCAACGGCTCCAGCGCGCAGGAAAAGGCGATATGGGTGAATTCCGGCAGCAGGAAGAAGCTGAAATGCTGGGGCTCGGTCATCGTCTTCTCCACGCAAAAGGGCCGCCCCGAAAGGCGGCCCCCAGGGTCAGTCGGCCCTTGTCACTTTGCCGCGTCGCGGGCAGCCGCCAGCCAGCTGTCATACTCTGCCTGATGCGCCTTGATCCAATCGTCGGCATGCCGCTGGATGTCGTCCTGGGTGTTCTCGCCATCCGTGATCAGCTTGTTCTCTGCCGAGATGTCGTTGATGTCCAGCGTCGCGACCTCGAACAGCTTCGCCGCCGCCGGGTTCGCCGCCAGGAAATCGTTCCGCGCAATGATGCCGATCTCGTCGACCGCGAAGCCCAGGTTCTTGCCGTTGAACTCGGTGTTGCCGGTGGCGCCATCGGGCAGCGCGGTGAACGGCACGCTCAGCCATTCCACGTCCTTGCCCGGGACCAGCACGCCCGAGACCCAGTAGGGCGTCCAGGTATAGTACAGGATCGGCTGCCCGTTCTGGTACCGCGCCATCGTGTCGGCGATCATCGCCTGATAGGCACCCTGGTTGTGGGTCACGGTGTCGCGCAGCTTGTAGGCGTCCAGCCCGGTTTCGATCACCCGCTCGCAGCCCCAGCCGGGAATGCAGCCTGCCAGGTCGGCCTTGCCGTCGCCGTCCGCGTCGAACAGCTTGGCGACTTCCGGGTCGGCCAGTTGGCTCAGGTCGGTGATGCCGCTGTCATAGGTTTTCTTGTCGATCAGATAGCCCTGCAGCGCGCCCTCGATATAATGGCCGACCTTCGACATCACCGCATCGCCGCCCGCTTCCTGATAGAAGGCATCATGCAAGGTGCGCCATTCCACCGCCATGAAGTCGGCGTCGCCAGCACCGACAGCCAGGATCGCCGTCTGATATTCGGCCTCGTTCGGCTCGGCGATGGTGTAGCCCAGGTCTTCCAGCGCCCGGAACAGGATCTTGTGCTGGAAATGCTCCTCGATCTGCACCGGCAGGATCGGGCGGACGGTCACGCCCTCGCCCGGCTTGTCCTGCGCGAAAGCGGGGGCCGCGAAGGCCAGCGCCAGGGCCGTGGTCATGAAAAGCTTCATTCTTTTGTCTCCCGGTTTTGTTTTCACTTGGTCTTCTTGAACATGGCGGTGATCAGGCCCACCGGGCCGGTTTCCCACCAATGGCGATGCCCGCGGTCCCGGCCCGATCGGCCAAGCCCTTGGGTGATCCGGTCCAGCACGATGGCCAGCATGACGATGCCCAGGCCGCCGACGATGGCCTTGCCCGCATCCAGCCGCCCCATCGCCCGCAGCACCTCGTTGCCCAGGCCCTTGACCGAGATCATCGAGGCGATGACCACCATCGACAGGCTCAGCATGATCGTCTGGTTCAGCCCGGCCAGGATCGTCGGGGTCGCCAGCGGCAGTTCCACCTTGCGCAGGATCTGCCCGGGAGACGCCCCGAACGCCCGCGCCGCCTCGACGACCGACGGATTGACCCCCCGGATACCCAGCGAGGTCAGCCGCACCAGCGGCGGCAGCGCGAAGATGATGGTCACGATCACGCCCGAGACGTTGCCAATCCCGATCATCATCACCACCGGCACCAGATAGACGAAGGCCGGGATGGTCTGCATCGTGTCCAGCACCGGGCGGATGACCGCCTCGAACCGGTCGCTCTTGCCCGCCAGCACCCCCAGCGGCAGCCCGATCAGCACGCACAGCAGAACCGAGGCCACAACGATCGCCAGCGTCGTCATCGCCAGCCCCCAGGCCTCGGGCGCCAGAAGCCCCAGCACCACCAGGCAGGCACCCACCAGGATCGCCGCCCGCCGTCCCGCCGCCTGCCAGGCGATCAGCACCAGCAGCGCCAGCATCACCATCGGCGGCACCGCCTGCAGCGCGCTCTCGATCCCCACGATCACCGTCTCGAAGAACCGCTTGACCGGCTGGATCATCTCGCGGTTCGAGATCGCCCATTGCTTGATCCCATCCGCCCATTTCGCGATCCCCAGGTCGACCGAGGCGAAGGGGTTCAGCCAGTCGAAAGCCTTGTCCGCCATCACGCAGCCCTCTCTTCGTCGCGCCCTTGGATGCCGCGCAGCAGCGCCCGCTTCGTCACCACGCCGACCGGCTGGCCCTCTGCCGCGATCAGGATCGGGTGATCCGTCCCCACCGCCAGGTCGACCAGTTCGTTCAGGTTCATCTCCGGCTTGCCCACCGGCCAGCCACCCGTCTCCTGCGGCCCCTGCGCCTGCACATAGGCGGCGAAGGGCTGCATGATCCGCGCGGCCGTCACCAGGTCCAGCTTGGAGATTCCGGCCACGAAATCCGCGACATAGTCGTCGGCAGGCCGGGTCACGATCTCTTCCGGCGTGCCGCTTTGCACCAGCACCCCGTCCTTCATGATCGCGATGCGGTCGCCGATGCGGATCGCCTCGTCCAGGTCGTGGGTGATGAAGACCGTGGTCTTGTGCAGTTCCGCCGACAGCTCCATGAACGTGCCCTGCAACTGCCGCCGGATCAGCGGGTCCAGCGCGCTGAAAGGTTCGTCCATCAGAAGGATCGTCGGATCCGCCGCCAGGGCGCGGGCCAGGCCCACCCGCTGCTGCATCCCCCCCGACAGCTCGTCAGGGTATTTCCGGTCCCAGCCGGTCAGGTCGACCATGTCGATCGCCCTGGCCGCCACCCGTGCCCGCTCGGCCTCGTCCACACCCCGCACTTCCAGCGAGAAGGCCACGTTGTCGCGCACCGTCCGGTGCGGCATCAGCGCCATCGACTGGAACACCATGCCGATCTTCTCGGCCCGCAGCTTGCGCAGCGCCTCGGCGTTCATCGCGTTGACGTTCTGGCCCTCGATGAAGACCGTGCCCGAGGTCGGTTCGATCAGCCGGTTGATGTGGCGGATCAGCGTCGACTTGCCCGACCCCGAAAGCCCCATGATGCAGAAGATCTCGCCCCGGCCCACGCTGAAGCTGGCATCCTGAACGCCGACCACGCAGTCGAACTCTTCGCGAATTTGCTTTTTCGTCAAGCCCTTGGACCGAACGGCCTCCATCGCCTGGCGCGACTTGTCGCCGAAAATCTTCCAGATTCCCTCGCAGCGGATCACGTCCTCTCGGGCATCGGCCATGCAGATTCTCTCCCCGGTTTCCGGACTAAAAACCATAAAACTTTGCTGTAGACAATATGTATTTTATCCGACTACACAGAAGAGACGCTACCTGATTCACTCGGATGATCAGGCAGGAGACACCCCGTGGACACCGATTCCCGCAGCAAGAAGACCCAGTGCATCGAGGACCTGCGCCGCAAGGTCCTGACCCAGACGCTGGAACCGGGCGCCTATCTGGACGAGACCGAGCTTTCGGAAGCCTACGGCATTTCCCGCCCGCCCCTGCGCGAGGTCCTTCGCCAGTTGCAGGGCGAAGGCTACGTCGTGCTGCACGAGAACCGGGGCGCGCAGGTCTCGCCGATGACGCACAAGACGCTGCGCAACTTCTTCTTGGCCGCGCCGATGATCTATGCCGGTGTCACGCGGCTTGCGGCGCTGTATCACACGCCCGCGCAGCTTGTGAAACTGAAGGAATGCCAATGGGCCTTCCGCCAGACCATCCGCAACGGCGATGCCGCGGAACGCGCCGTGGGCAACGAACGCTTCCACGCCATCATCGGCGAGATGGCGGACAACGAATTCCTGATGCCCTCGCTGCGTCGGCTGCTGATCGACCACACCCGGATCGGCATGACCTTCTACGATCCGCGCAAGGCCGAGATGGCCTGCGTCTCCAGCGAGGCTGCCGACCAGCACGACCAGTTCATCGCCCTGATCGAGGCGCGCGACACCGAAGCCGCCGCCGAGCTGGCCGTCGCGCATTGGGAACTGTCGCGGGCCCAGATCGAAAGTTTCGTCACCCCCATAGGGATGCAGATCCCGCTGGGCCGCGGGCCCGGAGCTGAACGCAGAGAGGTCTCATGAAGTTCGAAGGCATCTACACCCCTGCCATCACCCCGCACCGCGCAGACGGCAGCATCGACCGCGACGCCTTCGTCGCCCAGCTGGAATATCTGATGGCCCAGGGCGTCCAAGGCATCATCAACGGCGGCTCGACCGGCGAATACTACGCCCAGTCGATGGACGAGCGCCGCGAGATGGCCAGCCTCGCCCGCGACGTCACCAGGGGCCGCACGCATCTGATGGTCGGCACCGTGGCGATCCGGCTGGAAGACAGCCTCGCCATGGCCGAACATGCCGCGCAGATCGGCGCGGATTCCATCCTCATCGGCTCGCCGCCCTATTCCGTCCCCACCGAACGCGAGAACGCGCTGAACGCGCTGGCCATCGACCGCGCCGCCGATCTGCCGATCATGCTCTACAACTACCCCGGCCGGATGGGCATCAACATGGGCGATGAATTCCTCGACCGCGTCGGCCGCAGCCGAAACTTCTGCGCCATCAAGGAAAGCTCGGGCGACATCAACCGCGTCCACCTCCTGGCCCGCGACTACCCGCATATCCAGATGTCCTGCGGCATGGACGACCAGGCGCTGGAATTCTTCGCCTGGGGCGCGCGCAGCTGGGTCTGCGGCGGGTCCAACTTCCTGCCCGCCGAACATCTCGCGCTCTACCAGGCCTGCGCGGTCGAGAGCAATTTCGACAAGGGCCGCCGGATCATGTCGGCGCTGATGCCGCTGATGCGCGTCCTCGAACAGGGCGGCAAGTTCATCCAGTGCATCAAGCACGGCTGCGAGATGATGGGCAACTACGCCGGCCCCCCGCGCCCGCCCCTCAAACCCCTGAACAAGGACGACAAGCGCCAGCTGGAACAGACCGTCCGCGTCCTCAAGACCACCATCGCCCAGATCACCGCGGAGTAAGCCGATGTCCCTTCTCACCACCGAAGAATACAAGGCCATCGCCGCCGGTCTCACCTTCCCGACCCAAGCCTTCATCGACGGCCATTTCCGCCCCGCCATCAGCGGCAAAACCTTCGACACGCTGAACCCCGCCACCGGCGAAGTGCTGGCCAAGGTCGCCGCCTGCGCGGCCGAGGACGTGGACCTCGCCGTCCAGAAGGCGCGCGACGCCTTCGAGGATGGCCGCTGGTCGCGCCTGCACCCGAAGGACCGGAAAGAGGTGCTGATCAAGCTGGCGAAGCTCGTCAAGCGCAACGCCCGCGAACTGGCCGTGCTGGAAAGCCTCGACAGCGGCAAGACGATCTACGATTGCGAACAGGTCGACGTGCCGGAGACCATCAACTGCCTCACCTGGCACGCCGAGCTGATCGACAAGATCTACGACCAGGTCGCCCCGGCCAGCGACAACCACATCGCCCTGATCGTGCGCGAACCCGTGGGCGTCGTCGGTCTCGTCCTGCCTTGGAACTTCCCCCTCCTCATGCTCGCCTGGAAGATCGGTCCCGCGCTGGCCGCCGGGTGCTCGGTCATCGTGAAACCGGCCGAGGAAACCCCGCTCACCACCTTCCGCATGGCCGAACTCGCGATGGAGGCCGGCATCCCCCCGGGCGTCTTCAACGTCGTCCCCGGCAGCGGCCCCGACGTGGGCGAACCCATCGGCCGCCACATGGACATCGACGCCGTCAGCTTCACCGGCAGCACCGAGACCGGCCGCCGCTTCCTGCGCTATGCCGCCGAGTCGAACCTCAAGGAAGTCACGCTGGAAATGGGCGGCAAGAACCCCGCCGTGGTGCTGGACGATGCCGAGAACCTCGACCGCGTCGCCGCCCATGTCGTCAACGGCGCCTTCTGGAACATGGGCGAGAACTGCTCCGCCTCCTCGCGCCTGATCGTGCAGAAGGGCATTAAGGATGCGCTCCTGAAACGCATCGTCGCCCACACCCGCGAATGGCCGATGGGCGACCCGCTCGACCCGGTGAACCGCGTCGGCGCGCTGGTCTCGAAGGCCCATTTCGACAAGGTGGCCTCCTACCTGGAGAAAGGCCCCAAGGTCATCCTCGGCGGCAAGGCGGACAAGGGCTTCGTCGAACCCACCATCCTCGACACCCCCCGCGACGCGAAACAGGCGCGCGAGGAAATCTTCGGCCCCGTCCTCTCGGTCCTGACGGTCGACAGCTTCGACGAGGCCATCGCGCTGGCCAATGCAACCGAATACGGTCTCGCCGCCTCGATCTTCACCGGCAACGTCAAGCGCGCCCTCCGCGGCGCACGGGCGCTGCGGGCAGGGACCGTCACCGTGAACTCCTTCGGCGAGGGAGACATCTCCACCCCCTTCGGCGGCTTCAGGCAATCGGGCTTCGGCGGCCGCGACAACGGCATCCACGCCCATGACCAGTATACCCAGGTGAAGACGATCTGGGTCGATCTCGCCGACGACGCGGACGAGGCCGTCGACTGACATGCGCCTCGGCTTCATTGGAACCGGAGAAATCACCGCCGCGATGGTGCGCGGGCTCAAGGGCCGGGGTCACACGATCCTGGTCTCGCCGCGCAACGCCGCCGTGGCCGCAACCCTCGCCGCCGAGGTGCCCGGTGTCGCCATCGCCCCGAACGAAGACGTCGTCGCGAATTCCGATGTGGTCTTCCTCTGCCTCCTCGCCCGCGTGGCGCGGGAGGTGCTGCCCACCCTCCCCTTCTGCGCGGACCAGTCGGTCATCTCCGTCATGGTCGACGCCCCGCTCGCCACGCTGCGCAGCCTTTGCGCCCCCGCGACCGACATCGCCATCACCATCCCCCTGCCCCCGATCACCACGGGCGGCTGCCCCCTGCCGGTCTACCCCGCCTCCCCCGCACTCGACGCCCTCTTCGGCGCCCGCAACCTGATCCTCCCGCAACCTTCCGAGGCTGCGCTCAACGCCCATCTCGGCGCCTCCGCCCTTTGCTCGCCGATCCTCGACCAGCTTCTGACCGCGACCGAATGGCTGACGGACCACACCGGCAACCCCGCCGCGGCCGAGGCCTATATCGCCGCCATGATCCGCGGCTACCTGCCGGAACGGGCGCAGGAAGGCGACCTCGCCACCGCGCTGAAAAAGCTGTCCACCGAGGGCGGCCTCAACGCCACCCTGCGCGCCGCCATGGCCCCGGCGAAACAGAGCCTGCGCCAGGACCTGACCGGGTTCCATGCCCGGCTCGAACTGGACGACCCCAAAGCGCGAACATGACCGCCTTCACTGCCCGCCGCACCCCCGTCCACAAAGGCCCCGCCGCCTGGTCCGCCATCCTGCCCGGCCAGCCCGCCCCCGTTCCGCTTCCCGGCAACCAGACCGTCGATGTCGCCATCATCGGCGGCGGCTTCGCAGGCCTTGCCGCCGCCCGCCGCCTGCGCCAGCTGGACCCAACGCTCAAGATCGCCGTCCTCGAGGCCTCCCGCCTCGCCGAAGGCGCCTCGGGCCGCAACTCCGGCTTCATGATCGACCTGCCGCACGAGCTGACTTCCGACGACTACGCCGGCCATGGCGACGACCGGGGGATGATCGCGCTGAACCGGCAGGCCATCGCCTTCGCGCGCGGGGCGGTCGAGGACTACGGCATCAGGCCCGACTATTTCGACCCCATCGGCAAGGTGAACGGCGCCGCCTCCGCCACTGCCGACGCGCTGAACCGCTCCTACGCCGACCACCTCACCAGCCTCGGCGAACCGAACGAACGCCTCGACGCGCAGGGCATGGCCGACCTCACCGGCAGCCGGCATTATGTCTCCGGCCTCTACACCCCCGGCACGGTGATGCTGCAACCCGCAGGCTTCATCCGCGGCTTCGGCGAGGGCCTCCGCGCCACAGGCGTCGGCGTCTGGGAGAACACCCCCGTCACCGCCTTCGCCCGGACGGGCAGCGGCTGGGCCGTCACCACTGCCAAAGGCACCGTCACCGCAGCCAAGGTGATCCTGGCCAACAACGGCCATCTCGAAAGCTTCGGCTTCGCGCAAAACCGGCTGATGCATGTCTTCCTCTACGCCTCGATGACCGTGGACCTGCCGCCCGAGACGCTGAAGCAGCTTGGCGGCCAGCCGCGCTGGGGCGTCACGCCCTCCGACCCCATGGGCACCACCATGCGCCGGATCGACACCGCCCTTGGCGGCAACCGCATCATCACCCGCACCTGCGCCAGCTTCCTGCCGGGGATGGAAGCCTCCGACGCCGCCCTCGCCCGCGCCGCCGCCGTCCACCGCCAGAAATTCGCCGACCGCTACCCCACCCTTGCCGGGGTGAAACAGGAATACAGCTGGGCCGGCCACCTGTGCCTGACCCGCAACGCCGTCTCCATCGCGCGCGAACTGGAACCCGGCCTCTATGCCGCCACCGTCTGCAACGGCCTCGGCACCGCCCGCAGCACCCTCACCGGCATCGCCGCCGCCGAGCTGGCGATGGACCTTCAGACCGACGCCACCCGCCATTTCGCCGCCGAAGCGCAGCCCAGCAAACTGCCGCCGAAACCCTTCTCCACCCTCGGTGCCAATGTCTTCCTGCGCTTCAAGGAATGGCGGGCGGGGAAGGAGTAAGGGCGACCGATCCAGGGATGCGGCGCAGGGCGGGTGCCAACCCACCGTCGCCAGCCGTTAAAAAATCCCTAACGCCCACCGGCAAGCCCTTGAAATCATTGCGCCAAGACCCTGCCCGCGCGTGGGCACCTAGGGCA
>Ga0209793_1000376_pt1 | contig 56160 bp, 72 predicted proteins | sample EBPBio122009_DNA_FD_185863 | JGI IMG/M metagenome (GOLD analysis project Ga0209793, IMG submission 185863) | Wastewater treatment Type I Accumulibacter community from EBPR Bioreactor in Madison, WI, USA - Reactor 1_2/2/2009_ DNA (SPAdes) (version 2) | ecosystem: Engineered > Bioreactor > EBPR >... | reverse complement strand
TCGATGGTTCCGACCCCAACGATCGTATGTATGACGACAGGGTGCTTCTGACCCTGACGAGCGAGACGCTTGTTGGCTTGCTCCCACTCCTCGAGGGACCAAGTAATCGACGTCCACACGATAGTGTGTCCGCCGTATTGGAGGTTCAGACCGTGACCTGCTGACGCAGGGTGCGCGAGCAGGACTGAGACTTCTCCTCTGTTCCAGGCCTCGATCACTTTGGCGTCAGACATCTCACGTGCTTGAGGGAACGCCTCTTTGAGCATGTCGAGCTCGGCACGGAATCGGTAGAACACCAGAACTGGGCTCCCGGTTCCCTCAACGACTTCCTCGACGGCCTTGATCTTCTCTCTGTGCAGGATCGTGTACTTCCCTCCTCGGAGGTCCGCGTCGTCCACGTACATGAATCCTGCGGAGATCTGGGAGAGCTTGGAGGTCAGAACGGCAGCGTTGGCGGCGGTGTGTACTTCTCCGCCGAACACATCTTTGAGATCCGCGACCAGATCTTTCTTCATGTCCCGGTACACCTTCTTGGCTTCGGCCGGGAGCTCGATCTTGACCTGGTTGAAGGTGACCGGGGGAAGTTCGATTCTTCCTTCTGTCCCCATGGACAGACACAGATCCTGGAGCAGCCTCTCCACTGCATCTGCGGTCTCTGGCCGTGGGATCCACTCGGTGATGACTCCGCTCGGGAGCTGAAGACCTGGTGTGAAGTATCGGTTTCGGTACGACGTCAGCGTCTTGCCTAGGCGTTTCCCGCCATCGAGCAGATATATCTGGGCCCAGAGATCGAGGAGACCGTTCGGCGTCGGAGTCCCTGTGAGACCCCACACGTTCTCGATCTTGTGCTCGGAGATGATCCGCTTGGCTGACTTCCACCGAACGGACGCACGGTTCTTGAAGCCACTCAGCTCGTCGATGATGAGGGTGCGGAACGGTTGGGTCCGGGAGCTGGAGAGGACGTCTCGGATGTTGTCTCGCCCAATCACCACGATGTCTGCATCGGACGTGAGAGCGGCGTGTCGAGCGGCTGGAGAGCCTGCTGCAAGAGCGACGTACAGGTCGGGTCGCCAGAGCTCGGCCTCGTGGGGCCACACGCTCTCGGCCACGCGCTTCGGCGCCACGACAAGAGCGGGGAGATGCCGGTCCTCCAGAGCGGACAGGGACGTTGCGGTCTTCCCGAGACCCATGTCGAGGAACAACCCCGCCTTGTTGCGTTCTCTGAGGAAGTCCCGAGCGACGATCTGGTAGTCGTGGAGCTTCACTGTGCGGACCTCCGGCGGCGTGCTGGTCGTTCGGATGCCTCGTCGAGAGCCCGGATCAGCCACGGTCGGACCTGAGCTTTCTCCCAGATGACGCTCACGCCAACTCCCAGTGCTCGGAGTTGGCCGTGCCGTACTTCCTGGAGGGTGCTCACCTTCCCGTTCTCGGACTTCAGCTCGACGAAATGAACGCTTCCTCCGGGGAAGATGACAAGTCGGTCTGGGATGCCGTTCTGGGTGGGGATGAGTTTCAGGCAGATGCCTCCAACGCGGCGAACGTGGGAGCGTAGGTAGGCCTCGAGGGACTTCTCCAAGCGGGCATTTGAGGGTAGCGGGTTTCCGGTCACATGGCAATTATGCCTGGGTTGGGTGCTCTCCGGCCGAGTCTAGCTCAGATCTGTAATCGGGCCGGGGATGATCGGGAACCGGACCGATCATCCCCGGCCTGACCAGCGCTTTCGATGCTCCCCCGCTCCCAGAGGCTCACCGTGACGCGACGCGCTCAACCACGGTAGGGGGTGTGGGAGCTGCGACATGGCAGTGAGCATACCCCATGGGCAGGAGTGAGCGCTAGTTGACCAGCCAGCTCTCGGCCATCCAGCCGAGATCCATCGGATGCTCGCTCCAGATCCGGCGGCTGAGGTTGCGTCGGGTCCGGTAGTCGGAGCTCCCCTTCTCCACCTGCTTCTGGTAGATCGCCCGGACTGCGGCCTGGAACTTGTCCATGGGGTACTCCGTGAACTCGTGGAATGCCCCGGCCACGAAGTCGGGGTCTGGGATGAGGTTCCACAGGTCCGCCTCGAGGAGCTCTCGGACGTGTCGTGCGGTGGCCCACCCGTTCCGGTTGCGTTCACCCCACAGGATGTCGTCGAGGATGTGGTCGCGGAGGGCGGACCATGCGGCGTTGGTTTTGTCGGTTCTGGCTTCTGCGATTCCATACATGGGGTCTATCCTACACTACGGTTTTCTCGCGCGTCACTTAATCAGAGAGATCAAAGAACTGAAGACGTTGAAGACGGGTTGAAAAGCCTTTACTACTCTTTCTCCACGCTTCCAGAGGTACGTCCAACGGGGACCTGAGGTACGGCACTACGTTATTTGACACAAAATTACGTTATTTGAAATCCGATTTTGACCAGATTACGTTATTTGCGATGTCAAATAACGTATGCCGAATTCTCGGAATCGCAAATAACGTAATCGGTACCCCATGGCAACGCTCCCGAAAGTCAAATAACGTAATTTTGTGTCAAATAACGTATGCCGTACCTCTCCGTACCTCTGCCGTACCTCTGCCGTACCTCTGCCGTACCTCAAGCCGAAAACCGTAGCCGTACCTCTCCGTCCCTCACCTGACCTGGTATTTCATCAATCTCAGAAACAGTAACGTACCTCTCCGTACCTCTGAGTATGATTTTTTGAGTAACGAGCTTTCAAATAACGTAATCGTCAGAAACCGTAGTTTCGGAGGAGAATCTACTGTTTCTGAGCTCTGCGGCTGTCAAAAACAGTAGGTGGGCTCGGATCTCGGAAAGTAGAGGAGAATTCTCAGAAACAGTAGATACGTTATTTGATTTCTGGTAAATAACGTAATTCTGGGTGGGTCGGATGTGATAGAACAGAGTTCTATGGGTCGATTTCGGGGTATGCTTGGGTCCGTCGACACCAGGCCTCGAGGACGAGATTTGGAGCCGACTCTGTGCACTGAAACAAACCGCATGCGCGCGAGAGGAGGGGGACGGATGGCCCTCAAACCGAGTGAGTTCGGCGGGTCGGATACCACGAAGACACTAGGTATCCAACCCAGTCCTCACGTTCCGACAGCTGAAGAGAAGCTGAGGATTCTGTACAACGAGGATGCATCGGAGACCGAGATGAAGATCATCCCGGGTCTAGATGATCTAGAGATCCAGTAAGGGAAGAAGGAAGGTCACCATGGGTGGAAAGCCGAGCAAGGGCACCAAGAAGGACCGTCGGCTCAGCGAGAACAAGTCTCCCAAGAAGTCGAAGCCAGCAGGGAAGAGGGTGAAGTAGCCGATGTCCGCCGTTAGAGCCACGAAGGTCAACCGAGCGATGATGTCTCTCCTCACTCCGGCGTGGAGGGAGATCGCGGACGGTACTCGAGATGTCCAGCTTCTCACGGATGATGAGGTCTTCAAGGGACAGCTCCTGGGACCGACAGGGAAGTTCGGCCAGCGACCGAGCTTCTATCCTCAGAACTTCATCGACGAGCAGATCCGTCGGAGCCTGAACTGGGCCAACGACGAGATCCGCGTCGGGTTCCGGGACGCGATCAGGGTCCTGAAGGAAGTGATGAACAACCCCACCTCTGCAGACTCGGACCGCCTGAAGGCAGCGATGTTCTTCACGGATCGGTTCCTCGGCAAGGAAGTCTCCAAGGTTCTCATCACAGCAGAGGATCCGGTGGAGTCTCTCTTCCGGAGTATCCTGTCCGACCCGCTGAGTCTCGTTCCCCACGAGCTCAGCGCGGAGGAGAGAGCTATGCTTCAGTGACTGAGATACCAACGCGCTCATGAGGAGTGCGTCTGTTCCTGAAGGAGGGACGATGGAAGTTAACAGCTCAACCCCAGCCACCAAGCCACAGCCTGTCGTGATCTATGGAGCAGCTATTGCTGCTCTCACCACGATCGTCAGCGGTCTCACCATCCTGTTCGCGGACAACCCAACAGCGGTCCTGGTTCTCGGGGTCTGCGGAGTCATCGTCTCCGGAGGATCTGTGTTCAAGGACCAGATCGTCAAGGGACAGGTCGTCCCTTACCAGGACACTGTCGCCTACGTCAATGACGAGAGGAACGTCGTCACTGGTCCCGCCGACCCCGGACCGAACGGACAGCGAGTGCGAGAGATCGTCACGTTCGACAGAGGCGACATCTGACGTGCCTCCCGGAACCTCAACAGACCAGAAGATCTTTCTGGTCTGTGCATCCCTCTTCGTGCTGTCCCTCCTGCTCTTCGCAGTAGGGGCAGCACTGAGTGATGGAGGTCCCTGAGTGGGGATCTCACTAAGCAAACTCAATCTCGGACCGCAGAGACCTCTCGCAGAGCTTCCTCTGTACGAGAAGATCGGGTGGGATCCCCACAGTGGGCAGCGCGTAGTCATCTCTAGTCAGGCGAGGAACCGAGTCGTCTCCGCTGGGCGGCGGTTTGGGAAGAGCGAGATCGGCGGACACAAACTCTTCCAAGAAGCTCTCAACACCAGACTGGTCAAGAGCAGGCTCGAAGACCTCGGGAAGAGGCGAGAATTCTGGATCGTCGGTCCCAGTTACACAGACTCTGAGAAAGAGTTTCGCATCCTGTGGAACGAGCTGGACCGAGCTGGGCTCAAGGAATACATGGATCGGCCGGGGTCCTACAACAACCCAGAGCAGGGACTCATGCACGTGTCGCTCTGGGACGGTCGCTTCCAGGTCATGGCGAAGTCAGAGAGGCACCCGGATTCTCTGGTTGGAGAAGGACTCTCGGGAGTGATTCTCGCGGAGGCAGCGAAGCTCAAGGACCGAACCTACAACAAGCTGATCCGCCCCACCCTCGCGGACTTCAACGGTTGGTCGTTGATGACCTCGACTCCTGAGGGGAAGAACTGGTTCTACGAGATGTGGAAGAGGGGACAGGACCCGAACCGGCCTGACTGGTCGAGCTTCCGTATGCCGTCCTGGATGAACCCCTACGTCTATCCCCTCGGAGCAGACGACGACGCTATCATCCTTCTTCGCAGAGCGATCAAAGAGCGGAAGATGATAGACACAGAGCTCTACGTCGAGCTCGGGATCGATCCAGAGATCGGGGAGCTCGTCGGGGACCTCACGGAAGAAGCCTTCAATCAAGAGATCGCTGCGGAGTTCACCGAGTTTGTCGGTCGGGTCTTCAAAGACTTCGACGAGGAGACTCACGTGGGAGACTTCGAATACGATCCGACGTGGACGACGTATGCAGCGGTCGACTATGGGTTCACCAACCCGAATGTGTGGCTCCTGATTCAAGTTGACCCGTTCGAGGAGCACGTTCGGGTGCTGGACGAGGTATACCAACCTGGGCTCACATCGGACGAGTTTGCAGACGATATCCTTGCTCGTGGGTTGGCTCCCTCGAGCATACATGAGTTCTATCCAGATCCAGCTTCTCCCGGAGACACGAAGATCCTAGAGAAGAAGCTCCGTCTTCGGTCGGCTCGGGGAACCGGTGGGGAGCTCAGGAACCGGATCGACGCCATCCGAGCAGCGCTGAAGTTCAGGAACCAGCACCTACCCAACGATCACTATCAGCGTGTCCCAGCGCTAATGTTTGACCGGAAGTGTGTCCATACCATCAACGACATGCTGAACTACCGTTATCCTGAGAAGCGTTCTGACAGTGCAAGCAAGGATTTGAACTCTCCAGAAAATCCGATGAAGAAGGATGACCATGGTCCGGAGGCACTCGGGCGGTTCTATGCGGGGCACTTCGGTTCCACGCATAAACGTCGAGGATCTCGGTCTCGGCCGTCGTCCATGGCTACCAACTAGGATACGACTATGGCCGACCTGACCCCGTACTCCACAGCCAAACCGCTGTTGGGTCCTCTCGCTTCTTGGCTCCCCGAAGAAGACTCTATCCGCCTGGGAGCGTATCAGCTGTACGAGTCCATCTACAAGAACGTTCCTGAGTCTTTCAAGTTGGTCCAGAGAGGGAACGAGAGTAACCCGATCTATCTTCCGTCTGCCAAGACGATCATCGAGGCGACGAACCGTTATCTCGCCAAGCGCTGGACGTATGCCGTTGAGCCTCGACTGGGTTCTGACTCAGAGCGGGGAGAGCTGAACAACGCCTTCCAGAAGCTCTTCCGTCGCGAGATGGTGTGGTCAAAGTTCGCCACGCAGAAGCGATACGGGCTCATCCGCGGAGACCAGGTGTGGCACGTGGTGGCGGACCCCAACAAGGAGCCTGGGTCTCGTATCTCGATCTACGAGGTTGATCCCGGCAGTTACTTCCCCATCCTCGATCCCTGGAACCCTGAGAAGGTCCTCGGTGTTCACCTTGTGGATCCCGTGCTCGACGATGATGGGAAGACTGTCATCAAGAGGCAGACCTACCGGAAGACCGAGACGGGCAGGATCTCGTATGAACTCAGCTGGTGGCAAGTCGGAGCGTGGGACGATCGTGAGGGGCAAGAGCTCAAGAAGGCGGACACGATCCCCTCGGGAGACTACAACAAGCCTGTCTTCTACGAACTAGACCCGAACATCACTGCTCTTCCGGTCTATCACATCAAGAATGATCGCTCGACAGGGAATCCCTTCGGGACAAGCGAGATCGCAGGGCTCGAGACGATCTTCGCCGGGATCAACCAGTCCATCTCGGACGAAGACCTTGCTCTCGCTCTTGAAGGTCTTGGTCTGTACGCCACCACGAGCGGACCGCCAGTCGACGACGACGGTAACGAGACGACGTGGAAGCTCGGCCCGGGATACGTGGTCGAGATCGACGATTCGACTACGTTCGAGCGTGTCAACGGCGTTAGTTCGGTGGACCCCTACCAGACGCACATGTCGAAGCTCGAGTCTGCTGCGAGAGAGTCTTCGGGAGTCCCGGACATCGCAATTGGGTCGGTAGACGTACAGACCGCAGAGTCCGGAATCGCTCTAGCGTTCAAGATGGGTCCGATTCTCGCCAAGAACGAGGAGAAGGAGCAGGAGATCCTGTCTGTCATGGATCACATGCTCTACGACATCACGACGATGTGGTTCCCCACGTTCGAGGCTCTCTCCAGCGCCGCTCGGGTGGTGTCTATCGTTGACGATCCGCTCCCGGTCAACCGGAAGGCGACTCTTGACGAGATCATCGCCATGCTCTCCACCGATCCGCCCCTGATCTCCACGGAATACGCAAGGACTCTCCTGTCCGAGAAGCTCGGATACGACTTCCCAGACGAGATGAGCGAGACAGTGGTGACGGAAGCAGCCTCGATGGCAGAAGCCAGGAACGTCGACCCGTTCGCTTCGCGTGTCTCGCAAGAGCTGGACACCGAGTAGTGGAGAAACCCTGCGAGCACAGCGACCAGTACCGGAGAACCAACGTTTCCCAGGGTAGAGCAGAGCGTTCGTGCGTCTTCTGTGGGTTCCTCGGGTCGATCCCTCTAGACAGGAACGGTAGACCATCTCTACGAGTTATTCCTGGTCTCAGGGAGACTGTGTTCGACCAAGAGAACACCGACTATAGTCCTCATTTGGAATGAACCGACGTATCGCTCTCACCCCCTCAGGAGGACCAGTCATGACCAAGACGCCCAAGTGGTTGCCGGACGGTTCCGGAATCGACACCGACTCGCTGCCCAATGAGGGAGTCCTCGTGGAGACAGAGCATGGCGAACGGATGACCATTGATGATTATGCGTGGACAGACCATCCAGCTATCGTCCGCGTCTACGCCGACGTGACCCCGCCCAAGCCCGACCCGAGACGTAGTGCGCTGGTGGCAGAACTTCTCGCAGCGCTCCCCGGGAGTGCGTTGAGCCGATCAGGTGCGGACGTTCTTGCCGATACGCTCCTCGCCGCTCTGGACGCGATGGGGGCGGACCAGTGAGCGCTGACCACGATCCACACCACTACCCCTGCCCCCACTGCGGCGAACGCCTAGCCATCGGCGCTGACCGCTGCCACGGATGCTGGAAGCGGGTGGGTTGAATGGCGATCCAAGCGCGCTACTCCGGCGTTTGCCCTGAGTGCGAAGAGAGGTGGGAGCCCGGCGACCTCATCCGCGCCGACGAAGACCGCCAATGGAAGCACGCCGCCTGCCCCGATACCCAGCCCGAGCGTGAGCATCCCGTCTGCCAGACGTGCTGGCTCACCCACCCCGAGGCCGAGGGAGCGTCTGCGATGAGCCGCCCACCCTCGCAAGCCGTCATCGAGGCGGTCGAGCGAGCCGAGTCACGCCACACATATCAGACGTTCGGCGGATGCTCGTGCGGCTGCCTCTCCCTTGATTACGAAGGCTGGCGCAGTCACCACCACGTCGAGGTTGCTCGTGCCGCTGAGGCAGCCGCACTCCGAGCAGCCGCAGACGACTACGTCAATTCGAGCAGCGGCACCAAGGCCCGACCCCATGCCCGCAGTTGGCTGCGAGCACGGGCCGACCTCAAAGACAGGTTGTGACAAGTGAAGACATATCGATACAAGACGTTCCTCGCAGTCAACCGGGCTCTCCTCGAGGAATACCTGAACAGGGCTGGCGAGAAAGGATATCGTCTCGTGAGCAAAGAGGTCTCAGGGAGTCTCGGCGGCACCCGACGAAATTCTTTCGACCTGATCTTCGAGATGGAGTTGAATCGGTGATGGAGGACACATTCTCTAGGGAAGAACTTCTCCCTATTCTCGGATACATCGGCCTGGTCCGAGACAAGCTCAGGATGCAGAACTGGGATGTCTATCTTCACCGAACGGTGTGCGACATAGAAGACACCTACGCTCACACCTGGCAGGAACGCAACCACTTCGCCACGAACATAGAGCTGTCGAGGTCTGTGTTCTCTCTGCCTCCCGTCGGGGTCCGCAACGTTGTGGTCCACGAACTTGTTCATTCTCAGCACCGGGACGTCAATCTGATCTGGGAAGGCTGCACCCAGAACAACACCGACGTTCCTCTCTCCCAAGCCAAGAGCTGGGACACGGACTACTGGATGCACATGGAGAGATTCGTCGATTGGATTACTCGGCAGATCGAATCTTCCATTCCTCTCTACCGACCGGACTTCAAATACGCAATTCGAGAAGGTTGCTACATCTCAGAATTCGTCGAGTAGGTATGCTGAGCTCGTGCCGGAGACTCCTCTCATCACCTACCTCAAGATCCAGAAGGCAACGGATCAGCAGGTGCTGTCTGCTCTCCGTTCATCTGCTGCTTCGGTAGACCAAGAGCTCCGGCGTTTGCAGAATGTCTCTCGCCCGGGAGAGCAGATGCGGAAGCAGCAGCTGCTCAGATCCCAGGCAGAGATCAACCGGCAACTCCTCATGATGTTCAATGAGGTCGGAGACATCACAGGCAAAGCCTCTGCCAAAGCAGCAGCTGTGGGGGCAGAGACCATACTCAGGGAGAGCAAGGACGTTCTGAAGAGGATGATCCCTGCGGGAGAATACGAAGTTCTAGAACGATCCATCCGGGAATCGGCTGTCCAGTCACTCGAGGCAGCGATGCAGCGCGTGTCCGGGTCTTCCTACATCCCCCTGGCTGATTCGGTGTGGGGGAATCAGAGGCGAGCGAACAGTGTTGTCAACTCAATGGTGACTGACGCGATCGCCACAGGGATGTCGGCGAGCGATCTCGCCAAGAAGGTCCGAGAGTACGTCAATCCGAACACCCCTGGGGGCACCCGGTATGCCGCGATGAGGCTCGCCCGGACCGAGCTCAACAACGCTTTCCACGCTTCTCAGATCGCTCAGGCGATGGACGAACCGTGGACTCTCGCTGTGAAGTGGCACCTCAGCGGGAGCCACCCTCGGCCGGATGAGTGCAACGATTATGCAGACGACGTCCACTACAAGGATGGAAAGCCGGGTCACTGGCTGCCGGAAGAGGTCCCAGGAAAGCCTCACCCGAACTGTCTCTGCTACACCACACCTGTCGTCATGGACGAAGACGAGTTCATCGACGCCTACCTGAAGGGTGGCTTCGATGACTACCTGGACGACCAGGGGCTCCCTTCCACGGCCCTATCTTCCCCGATGGACGTGAAGGCTAACTTGCCGAGGTGGAAGGACAACTCCCAGGATCTCTCAGCAAACTCTATCCGCTGGCCGAGGGAAGGAAAGCCGTTCGCTGACCCAACCGGAAATACTTTGGAAAGGAGTGGCTGGGACAACTGGATCCGCCCCGTTCGCAGTCAAGAGGTCAACGATGCTATCGCTCGATATGTCGATTATGACTTTGCGGACGACATCAACACCGCTCTTCGGTCAGGAGTTCTGACCCCCGAGATCCAGGAGCAGGTGAAGCTGCTTGACGCTGCCACGAACCTGACTGCTTCCGGGAGACCGACTGTGTACCGGGGGATGATGATCGACGACAGTCTTCTTGACTACCGTACTCCGGGTGCGGTAGTCCACAACCAGGGTTATCTGTCCACCTCATCAGGAAGAGGTCTGGCCGAAGACTACCTAGAGATGTACGGGGATCCCGACTTGTCCTATGTGCTTGAGATCCAGCTCGAGTCCGATGTGAAGTTCGGCATAGGCATGTGGGACCCGGACGGAGAGTTTGAAGCTGTTCTAAGTCGTCACACAGACCTCCACATCGTTTCGGTCAGCGAGGAATCTCGTATCGTTCGAGCTGTGGCGAAGAGGCGGAAGCCGGTCTAACGGACGATCCTCCTGGGCATAGGGTATGCTTCGTCCCGGAAGCACAACCGTTTCGACCAGGAGGTCACGGGAAGATGGGGCAGAGCCTCGCAGATGCCGCAGTTCGCGGCGTGTCAGGAATCGTTCTTTCTCCAGAGCAGTGCCATTTGCTCACGGATGGAGACATCGAGGGTCTGCTGGAGTTTCACCGCTCTGCGTTCGGGACCCTCGTGATGGAGAACGATCCAGACGACAACGACGATGACGACGACTCTGAGGACGAAGACGACGACACCGACGACGGTGACGACGACGACGACTCTGAGGACGAAGACTCTGAGGACGAGAAGAACAAGCTCGATCCGAAGGATCGCCGCATCCAGGAAGTCAGCGCGGAAGCCAAGAAGTACCGACTTCGCAACCGAGAGAATCGGAAGAAGATCGCGGACCTCGAGGCCAAGATCGCTGAGCTCGGCAAGAGCAAGACGCCTGCGAAGAAGGATGGCGAGAACCCCGACGAGGATCTCGCTGTCAAGCAGGAGCTCGAAGAGCTTCGCCAGTTCAAGACCCAGAACGAAGGACTCGCTCGCACCAACGAGGATCTCCTCATCCGCCTGGAGTTCATGGCGAACAACAAGTACACCTGGAAGAACCCGAAGGCAGCTCTGAAGCTCCTCGACCTGTCCGACGTCGAGATCGACGAAGACGGGGAGATCGAGGGTCTCGATGAAGCCATCGAAGCTCTGGCGAAGTCCGATTCCTACTTGCTCGACAACGGCAAGAAGGAGAAGGACGAGAAGCAGCAGCGTCGTCGTGGTGCGACCGGTCAGCCGACAGGGAGCACGCGGAAGGGAAACCCCAACCGCGAGAAACTCATCAGCAAGTACCCCGCTCTGCGACGATAGTCCAGAGCCCATCCGAGAAGGGAACATGTCGTGGCTCGATACGACAAGTACGACCCGATCTCCGGTGGCTTCCGAGCTCCGCTGGCTGCGGCGATCGTCTCTGGCGACGTCGGCAAGCTCCTCGCGGTTGGTCTGGACGCCAACGGTCGGGTCGTCAAGGGATCCGGTCAGACCGGTGTCAAGGGCGTCTACGTCCCGACTGAGGTCAAGAACGCTGGCGACACCGCCGACGTCATGACTGACGGTGAGGTCGTCGACTGCACCGGCCTCGCTGCCGGCACCAACTACTACGGCACGGCAGCTGGCGCGACCAGCACCGTCAACACCGACACCTACCTGGGTTGCACTGTCGAGGCTACGCGCCTTGTCGTCCGTGCAGCCCGAAAGTGAGAGGGGGCAACCTTCATGAACATCAACCAGCTCAAGGCTTCTCTCCTCTCGGCGGGTGACGTCCAGGGTCTGATCGAGATCAACCGTCAGAACTTCGGTTCGGCGACCATGATGGCGCGAGGATATCACGCCGTCGCGGACGTGCTCACGAAGACCGCAGATGGTCGTGACCTCAACGAAGTCTGGCGAGAGTTTCAGCAGACGATCGCCATCCAGAACTCTGCCCGTCAGCGCATCATCGACCTTCTGACCTTCTCGGTCACGAACGTCATCGAGGACGTCCCTCAGTTCAGCACTGACGGCGGGTTCGAGGTGGCGTCGGAATTCGGTGTCCCCCAGTCGGACCGACCCACCGCGAACGTCCTGTCTCTCGGCTACGGGTTCACCTGGTACGACCGAGCCATCCGGTACACCTGGCAGTATCTCGCTGAGGCCACTGCGGCTCAGGTCGAGGCTGACCACCAAGCCATCCTCGAGGCGGACAACCAGAACGTCTTCAAGCGTGTCATGGAGACGGTCTTCCGGTCGACGAACAAGACCGCCAACATCAAGGGCCAGAACTACAACGTGTACACGTTCTGGAACGCTGATGGGACGGTCCCTCCGGCCTACAAGTCGAACACCTTCTCCGGCACCCACAACCACTTCCGTACTTCGGGAGCGGCGACGGTGACCCCCGGTGATCTCGACGAGATCATCGACGACTTCAAGTCGCATGGGTACGGTGCTGAGAACGGCACGACGATGTTCATGCTGGTCAACTCGACCGAAGCGAACGTCATCCGCACCTTCCGGTTCGCCAACGGAGCTCGGTACGACTTCATCCCCGCCCAGGGTCAGCCTGGTCTCCTTCTCCCGGTCGGTTCCGGTGGGGATCTCCAGGTGCTGGGTCAGGGTCAGGCTCCGTCCACCTTCCGAGGCATGAATGTCGTGGGGTCGTACGGTCCTCTCCTCATCATCGAGGAGGAGTACGTTCCCCCGGCCTACATGGTCGCTCTGGTCAGCGGCGGTCAGTCCAACATCCAGAACCCGATCGGTATCCGGGAGCACGCGAATGCGGGTCTCCGTGGTCTCCGTCTGGTGAAGGGTCGGGACAACGACTACCCGCTGATCGACTCCTACTACACGCGTGGCTTCGGCACGGGTGTTCGGCAGCGTGGTGCTGGTCTGGTCATGCAGATCACCGCCAACGCGTCCTACACTGCACCCGCGCAGTACGCCAGCTGAGGAGGCTGAGATGGCTCGAGAGATCGATCTGAGCAAGCCTCTGAGCGACGAGGACATCAAGTACCTTCTGGAGCGCTACTCGGACACCTACGTGGAGCGGATGATCGCTCTCGCAGGGTCCGAGAAGGCCGAGGAAGAGCCTGAGGATACTTCAGGTGGCGAGGGCACCCCAAGTGACCCGGAAGATCCTGAGGACCCCGACGAGGACCTCATCGGGGGCATCGAGGATTTCGATCCTGGAGTCCACACCGCTGAAGAGGTGGTCGCCTACCTCAAGACCGCCTCTGAAGAGGAGAAGGCTCGGGTCCAGGAAGCGGAATCCGACGGCAAGGGTCGCTCCACCATCCTCAACTTCTGAGGAACACACTGAGGCTCGCCCCACTCCCGATACGTGGGGTGGGGCGAGCTTCTGTAACTAGACGAAAGAAGTCGAGATGGCTGACATTCTGGTTGTCCAAGAGCTCCGTCGGTTGGTTGATGAGTCCTCCCAGGATAACTACACCGACGAGACTCTCAGCCTTCGAATCGACGCTGCTGGTGGGGACATCTACGCCGTTGCGGGTTCCGTTTGGCGCGAGAAGGCAGCTCGATACGCAGGGATGATCGACATCCAAGAAGGAAACTCCAACCGGAAGATGTCTCAGCTCCACACCCAGGCTCTTAAGATGGCAGACTCCTTCTCCAGTTCTTCTGGTTCTGGGTCTCCAGACAACTTCCGCGCCGCTCGGACTCGAAGGATCGAGAGGCAGTGAAGTGGACATCGAGACCCAGAGGAAGCTGACAGAGTACTTCATCTCTCTTTACCCAGAGACGGTGACGTTCATCCCCCGGACCAAGACCAGAACTTCGACCGGAGGTTTTGTCTTCGTTGAGGGGAGCCCACGAGCTCCGCAGGTTGTCACTTTCATCGAACCAGGGCCGAACCCTGTCCCCACTGTGACTCTCGACGGCATCAACAGAGAAGTTGAGTTCGAAGTTCTCGGCAAGCATGACGCGGCCATGGCGAGGCACGACGTTTTCAACCACCAGGGCAAAGAATGGGAAGTCATAGACCTGTTCTACGACAACGGATACGAGACGAGAGCGTTGGTGTCGGGTCGTGGCTAACGCTAGTTTCTCCTGGACTCAGGACAGGCTTCTGGCAAGTCTCCGGACATTCGATGCTCGAGCCGAAAGAGCGATCACTTCAACGATGGCATTTCATGCCACAAAGGCTCAGGAATACGCTCGGTCCAACGCTCCCTGGACGGACCGAACGAGCAACGCTCGCAACGGTCTCTTCGCTGTTTCTAGACCGTCGCACCCCACGTACCGGATCATTGTCGGGCACCGTGTCCCCTACGGCATCTGGTTGGAAGTTCGTTGGTCAGGTCGCTACGCGATAATCAGACCAACGATCGATCACCAGGGACCGGAAGTGATGAAGACGCTGGGGAAGATCTTCGACAAGATGTCGTTAGGGTGAGGAGGAGATACTCTATGGCTGCTCGAGCTGCTCTGTTCTCGCTCTTGAAGGAAGACGTTATCCTCGCGGGTCTCGGACTCGGAGAGGTCTACCCAACTAACTCGGTGGACACTCCGATGGAGGACTTCTTCGCCATTATCCAGTGGGGCATCACAACGACCGCGTACACGTCCGTAGGCTCGGATAGAGTGACTATCTGGTTGCACGACCGGAACCGGGACTATGGCCGTGTCAACGCTGGCCTGAAGAGAATCAAAGACCTCCTCTTGTCAGTCATCCACAGAGAAGGAGGAGATGGATGGGTTCTGTCCGTTGCTGAATGGCAAGGAGAGAGCCAGGATCTCTGGGATGAAGGCTACAGCACGGTCACGAGATATGCCGACTTCGCTGTGGTTTCACGGTACGCTTCTGTGTAGGTTTCGAAAGGAGACTGAGAATGGCCAAGATCAAGGTGCGATACAAGGGTATCGCAGACGAGCGGATCATCCGCGCGAAGGACCTCGATGCTGCCGGCATCGAGGGAGCCGAGAAGGACCTTGTGTGGAACCGGGGAAACCTGTTCGCACTCGAGGTCGACGCTTCCGACAAGTTGGAGGAGCTCCTCCGAGCGGAGGGTCACTTCTCGATCAGCAAGGTGAACGACGAAGGTTCGGAGCAAGGACTTTCGGAGGCAACCGACACCAAGTCCGAGGGTGACGTTCTCGTGGACGGCACCACCGGGGCGACGACTCGAGCCAAGTCCAAGTGATTCTGTGGAAATGCGCTGCGAGCACAAGCTCCTCGGCATCATTCTGGACCAGGGTCCGGGAGGAATCGTCGAGCTCAAGTGCTCCAGTCGTTTCTGCGGAGCAACAGCTGGGGTAGTCGTTCTCCACCGTTTCTCTACGGAGAACGGGGAACTTCTCGGGACCGTCCGGTTCCGGGACACTCCGAAAGTAGAGAGGAACACCAATGCCATTCGGAGATCTGGCTCTGCCGTACGGTCTGCGTGACACCAAGGTCACGCCGTACACGACCGCAGCTGCCAACACTCTCGCGGCAGCGTCCACGGATGCTCCCAACGCTCGCACCATGTCGTTCTCGGAAGCAGAGGACTTCGAGGAGCTTCGCGGTGACGACAGGGTCATCGCGATTCGAGGGAAGGGTCCTTCTGTCGAGTGGGAGATGGAGCATGGCGGCATCTCACTCGCTGCCTACAAGTCCATGGCGGGTGGAACCATCACCACCAGCGGCGTGGCGCCGAACACCGTCACGACGTTCACCAAGAAGGTCACGGATTCTCGTCCGTACTTCAAGGCAGAAGGCCAGGCAATCAACGACAACGGTGGAGACTTCCACACGTTGCTGTACCGTTGCCGGGCGTCCGACAAGCTCGAGGGAGAGCTCGGAGACGGTCAGTTCTGGCTGACCTCCGCGAGCGGGCAGGCTCTGCCTTCTCTCATCACCAGCAAGGAAGACGTCCTGTACGAATTCATCATCAACGAGACAGCCACGCCGATCGCCTGATCGAGCGCCGTCCCCCATCGGAGTCCAAGGAGACCAGAATGGCGAACAACAAGAATTCCGGCGATCCCCGGAAGCGAGCAGCGCAGGCTCCTCGCGCAGAACAGTTTCAAGAGAACCTCTCTCCCACTCCTGCCAGCCAATGGCAGTCGACCACTGGCGGGGGAGTTATCGAGGACCTTCGGCTCCCCAGCGGGAACGTGGCCAGGGTTCGTCGTGTCGGACCAGAAGCGTTCCTCTCTCAAGGCTTGCTCCCAGACACCCTCACGCCGATCGTCGAGAAGGCGATCCACAACAAGAAGGGTCTCAAACCGCAACAGCTGTCCAACATTTCTTCTGATCCGAAGAAACTCGGAGCGCTCATGGAGATGCTCGACCGACTGCTCGTCTACGCTGTCGTGGAACCCAAGGTCCAGATGCCTCCCGGCTGCTCCACGTGCGGTGAGCTCGACACTTTTTCTGTCGCTGCTCATGAGGATGAAAGCTCCCCAGAGTACCATGCGTTCGACCAGCTTCCTCGAGAACCGGGCATTCTCTACGCCGACTTCATCGATCTCGAAGACAAGATCTTCATCATGAACTTCGCGGTCGGGGGTACGCGAGACCTGGAACGATTTCGTAACGAATCCCGAGCAGCTCTGGCAGGCGTATCTTCTGTCCAAGTCAACTAGATCGAGACCTTCTGACATGTACGCTATCCAAGGTGACTTCCGACGGTTCTGCTTTGACCGTTCGGTGGTTACCTTCGGTGCTGCCCTCGAGGCAGAACTTGATAGCGTCGAAGGGAAGACGGACAAGTCTCGGCAGGTCAAGAGAGCTCGTATCCTCGACCGTTGGCTTGAGCGTCCTCTTCGCTACCGGAACGCTGTTGCCACGTCTACTGCTTCACCACTCCCCGGAACCGGATCCACTTCAGATATTGAGCAGACTTACTCGATGAGCGGTGACGGTTCCGAGGAGAGTAGAACGTGAGCGCTTACAGTCTCGGAACAGCTGAAGGCGAGATCCGCGTCAACTACAAGGGCGACGGGGTCAAGCAGGCCAAGCAAGATATCGAAGGCATCAAGAAGACTGGTGAAGAAGCCAGTAAGGGTGTCGACAAGCTCGGCACTGCTTCTGGTGTCGCTGGTCTTGCCATCGCTGCTGGGTTCGGAGTCGCTGTCAAGTCCGCAGCGGACTTTGAAAAGGGAATGTCTGGGATCCAGGCAGTTTCTGGAGCCACTTCCCAGGAGATGGAGAGCGTTCGAAAGAAGGCTCTTCAGCTTGGCGCCGACACTTCGTTCTCGGCAAGCGAAGCCTCTGTGGCTATCGAGGAGCTCGTCAAGGCTGGAATCTCGATACCAGACGTGATGAATGGCGCGGCAGACGCCACTGTCGCGCTAGCAGAAGCAGGAGGAGTTGATCTCCCCCAGGCAGCTACCATCGCTGCCAATGCGATGAACCAGTTCGGCCTCACGTCTGCGGAGCTCCCCGGCATCGTCGACAAGATCGCTGGAGCAGCCAACGCTTCCGCGATCGACGTCACAGACCTCGGTCAGTCGATGGCGCAGGTTGGGGCGGTTGCCAAGCTCGCCGGTCTTTCCTTCGACGATACTGCTCTCGCGATCACCGCCATGGGGAACGCTGGCATCAAGGGGTCGGACGCCGGTACGTCTCTCAAGACGTTCCTGATGAACCTCCAGCCTGCAACCAAGGCTCAGGCGGATCTCATGAGGGAACTTGGGATCGTCACTGAGGACGGGGGCAACCGGTTCTTCGACGCATCTGGCAAGATCAAGTCGATGTCGGAGATCGCAGGGGTCCTCGGTACTTCTCTCCAGGGGATGAGCGATCAGCAGAGAACTGCCGCTCTCGAGACCATGTTCGGCTCGGATGCCATTCGGGCAGCGGCGGTTATCGCCGACCAGGGTGCAGCTGGGATGGACAACCTAGCGACCCAGATCGGCAAGGTGTCCGCTGCGGACGTAGCAGCCACCCGGATGAACAACCTCAGCGGCAAGGTTGAGCAATTCAAGGGGTCTATGGACACCTTGGCTATCACCGTCGGGTCTATGCTTCTCCCCGCTCTAACCTCCATGGCGCAGAAGCTCACTGAAGCGGTCAACTGGTTCAACGCTCTGTCTCCTGGAACCCAGTCTGCGATCGTGGGGTTCATCGGAGTCGTCGGGGGGATCCTGCTCCTGGTTGCTGCTGGGATCAAGCTGGTGAAGTTCGCCAAGGATGCCAAGATGGCCATCACCGCTATGCGGACAGCGATGATGGCTCTGAACGCCTCCTTCTTGGCGAACCCGATCTTCCTCATAATCATGGCGATCATCGCTCTGGTCGCAGGCCTCGTCCTTCTCTACAAGAAGAACGAGACGTTCCGCAATTTCGTCAACGCTGCTTGGGCATCGATCAAAGCAGCAATTGGGGCGGTCGTAGACTGGATCACAGGGACTGCGGTTCCTTGGATCGTCAACGCTTGGAGCACCATCGTAGCGGGAGCGAAGGCACTCTGGAGCGGAATCCAGTCTGCGTGGAATTCCATCGTCTCAGCGGTGACGACTGCCGTGAACGCGGTGAAATCTGTCGTGATGGCTATCTGGGGCGCCATCGTTACAGCAGTCACTTTCTACCTGAACGCTATTCGAGCTGTAGTGATGTTCGTGTGGAACGCGATCGTGTTCGCAGTCACCACCTACATCAACATGGTACGAACCGTGATCTCGACGGTCCTGAGCGTCATCATGGCGATCTGGAATGGGTTCTGGAACATGTTCGGCGGTCTGATCACCGCCGTATGGGAGTTGATCAAGACCGTAATCCAGGTTGCTCTCGCTTGGATCCAGGTGATCATCTCTACAGCTCTCAACTTCATCATCGGCTTGTGGACAACTGTCTGGAACGTCCTCGTCGCTGTTGTGACTACGGTCTGGAATGCCATAAGCACAGCGATCTCGGCAGCGTTGAGTTTCATCCAGGGGATCATCAGCACTGTCTGGAACGCGATCTCCTCTACGGTGATGGGTGTTGTAACCTCTATCGGGAACGCCGTATCTTCTGCATGGGATTCCATAAAGAACATCACCACTGTCGTGTTCAACGGGATCCGGGCGATCGCTTCGTCTGTGTGGAACACTATCCAGAGTGCTATCTCTGGGGCGATCAATTCCGCGAAGGCTGCTGTTTCTTCAGCTGTAAGCGCCATCCAGTCGGCTGTTTCTTCGTCCTTCAACGCTGCAAAGTCTGCTGCGACCAGCGCGTTTAATGCTCTCAGGGACGCTGTTTCTAGCGCCATCCAGTCGGCTCTCGACAAGATTCGGTCCGTGGTGAGCTCTATCCAGGGAGTCTTCGCTGGAGCGGGTGGCTGGCTAGTCAACGCAGGACGGCAGATCATTCAGGGTCTCATCAACGGTATCCAGTCCATGATCGGTTCGGTCACTTCGGCTATTTCTGGGATCACCAGCAAGATCCGAGGGTTCCTCCCAGGCTCGCCGATCAAGGAAGGTCCCCTCAAGGACCACGGGTGGAACAGCGGGGAGCCCGGAAAGAAGCTCGTCACGTTCCTGGCCGGGGGCATCGCGGACAACGTCGGCATGCTGGAGAAGTCTTTCGCAGGGATAGACCTCGGGATTCCTTCATCCCTCACGGTTCCTGAGGTGGCGATCAACGCTTCTGCCCAGAGGACGTTCGCCGTGCAGGCTGCTCGAGGAGCCGAGAGCAGGGTCTCCGATCCGAACCGGGATATCAAGGTGGAGTTCAACGCCTACAACCCTGTCGCGGAGAGAAGCAGCGAGACCGCCGTACGTGAGATGACTCGACTCGCAGCTCTAGGAGTGTTCTGATGCCCGTAAACACCAGCATCAACCCGATCGTCGTCGTGAAAGACGGGGTAACTCTTCGGCTCGACACCCTTGCCTACAACATCTCCACCAAGTCCGGGATCGCCGGGATGTCTCCGCAAAGAGGACCAAGCGTTGTCGTCCCTGGGAGATCTGGGTCTCTGTACAAACCGGGCCGAAAGAGGGAAGACGGGTCCATCATCCTGTCGATGTGGGTCAGCGATACGACAGAAGACGGAGTAGAGACTTCCGATCCGTATCAGACCTGGAGGGCGAACGTAGACAAGATCTTGCAGGTCTTCGATACCTCTTTCTCTCAAGCTGAGATCCGGGAGTACACAACTAAGCTGCCGTCTCCCGGGAGCGCTCTTCCGTCTTCTGGGTACCGTCGAGCTTTCGTGGAAGTCCGATCAGCGATTGATCCAGAAGTCATGGGTAGAACGTTCGGAGTTCTGAAGATCGAATGCCTGATCAACGACACATACTGGGAAGACTTCCAGGTCTCTTCGAACCAATCTCTCGTTGGAACCTCAGCGGCGGGCACTCTGGACCTCACCAACTTTGTCGGTTCGACGGCTCCAATCGAAGACAGCACACTGACTGTGTCTGGTCCGGTGAACAATCCTCGTGTCACTGATGTTGTGTCCGGGCACTATATTCAGTTGAACCAGAGTCTGGTGAGCGGCCAGGACTGGATCGTGGATTCAAGGACCTGGTCTTCCACGGTCAACGGAACCTCCAGGACGGCAGATACGATCTCTAGCGGTCCGTATTCTCCCCGTTTGTTCGGGATCACTCCAGCACCTGCGGGGCAGCCTCCAAAGGTATCGTTCTCAGGTGGAGGAATGGGAACCGGGACGAAACTTCTCGTCTCTGGGAGGAGGAAGTTCCATTGAGTTACACTTTTCGAGCTCTTGTCGGCGGTCAGCAGTACGACCTTCCGGACTGGACGGACGGACCTAACCTGGGGTACGACTTCAGCGACATCGGAGTCATCTCGGGGTCTTATGCTCTCAACGGCGTAAATTTCGACAAGTTGGTCGACGGAGCTGTCATCATCGCGATGTGGGACGGTCAAGAACCCTACGACTCGAGGTTCATTGTCCAAGCTGGAGAAGGCGACGACGACGGAGAAACGACTTCCGAGAAGATCGTCGCCAAGTCTCTCCTCGACATCTTCCGGAGGGTCGTCGTCGACACCGGAGACCAGAGCTCCAGCGTTGTGTTCGACTCGGCTACTCCCGGGGGGATTCTCAACAACCTGCTATCGGCAGCGCAATCTCGTGGATCAGCAACAGGGATCTCATGGGACTTCACGAATGCGACAGACTCAGCAGGGGTGCCTTGGGACAAGGTCATCAGCATCGAATACAAGATGGGTCTCAAGTACATCGATTTCATCCGGAATCTCGTGGATCAGGGGATGATCGAGCTTCGGTTCAACGGTACGGTTCTCCAGGCTTTCAACGCAGACACGATGGGTGTCGACCGGTCCATCCCAGGACTGGGGTTCGTAGAGCTCGTCGCTGGTCTGGACTACACTGAGCTCCCCAGGAAGTGGTCAAGCGAAGAGAGAGCTCGACGCTCGCTCGTCCTCGGTGATGAAGGGATTGTCGTCAGGAACGAGAACCAGGACGTCCCGGTCGGTCCTTTCGGCAAGGAAGAGATGGCTTTGTCCCAGGGAGGGACGAAGAACATCGAGACTTTGACGCTGATCAACAACGCTGCCCTCAACCGGGTGTCGCAGGTCCGAGAGCAGTTGACTCGGAAGGCTGTCATTCGGGAGGGAGGGAAGGTTCCTGGAGTTGACTACCGGGTCAGCGACTACATCAGTGATCGGGTGTCGGACAGCAGGACCGGAGTGTCTCGTTCCGAGAGATACAGAGTGCGGTCGATGGTCATAGAAGTGAAGACCGACGGGACTGTCGGAAACGCTTCGATCGTCCTCAACGACAAGTTCTTGGAAGCCGAGATTCGGACAGCTCGAAAGGTTGCTGGAATCATCGGTGGTGCCACCGCAGAAGGTGGAGGAAACGGAATCCCCGCTACAGAGGTAGCCGATACAACAACTCCCAACCCTCCAGCGGGAGTTGTTGTCTCTTCATTCGCCTATCTCGACGCGAATGGACGGTCCAGAACCACCATGAGGGTCGGCTGGAACCCTCCGACTCACAACACCGATGGATCTGCCATCTCGGACCTGAAAGAATACGAGATGCAGTATCGAGTCGTCTCGATGACCTAAACTACCCAGCAGGGCCAGTAAGATAACTTCCCGAGGAGACAAGAACTCATGGCTGGTTTGACCAACGCAGAATCTCAGGCCACTCTCGACGCTCGCTTCCCCACTACCGGAGGAACCGACTTCATCGCCTACAGCGTCAACGGAACTTCTGAGTGGGCAGGTCTGGCTCGAACTGCTGTCGGTGCCACTGGTTGGGCTGCCGCGACCGCTGCGGATCCGAGTGTCAAAGCCAACAGCGGGACCATCACGAGCGCTGCGGCAACCCAGGCCGGGACGGTGACCCACGCAGCGATCTTCTCCGCTTCCAGCGGCGGGACCCAGAGGACTGACTGGCAGGCTCTGGCGACCTCTCGTACCCTGGCGATTGGAGACAAGTTGGAATTCGCGGCAGGGCAGGCGCAGGTTACCCTCACCTGATCGATCTCCCTTCCTAGGAGGGAGGTTTCATGGTTTCGACTTCTGCCCTCTGGGCCTCGAGCGCAACGGTTGTATCTGGAACCTGGAGCGCTATTTCGAACGCGACAGGGGCCAATAACTCGACTTTCGCATCTTGGACCTCGAGCGTTTCTGGGGCATCTGCGGCCTTCAACGCTTCAGGGTTCGGTGCGCAAGCTGCGATTGGTACTCCTCCGACTTCTGTTGATTCGGTTAGCGTCACTGTCTACAGCTACGAGAACAACATTTCTCACTACGCTAGTGTTACAGCACAGTTGTACGACGGGTCCACAGCTATCGGTTCTGCTGTCGCGTTGACACTGACGACGACGACTACCAACAGTCAGACCGTCAACTTCACTGGGGTCACCTGGGCGAACCTGGCGAACCTCTCAGTCCGTATCACAGCAACTCGAGCGGCGGTTACCCAGTCGGCGGCATTCTACGTTGATGCTGTAAACGTCGTTGTCAACTACACGGTTCCTGCTGCCACGTTCCAAGGTTCTGTGGCGGTCCCGTCTGTCTCTTCCGCTTCATTCTCTTCTTCTTCTGTGGTGTCTGGCGCTGTCGTGCAGGCTTCCGAAGCTCTTAGTTCTTCGCAGATCGAGGCAACTGGGATCGTCCGTCGGGCCGGGTTCCGGGTCACTTCGACATCGAGCGCATCTGTTGCCGCTTACGTCTTCGCGTTCGTGCCGCCTGAGATGCTGGAGTGGACTTCGGTTCGCTCCACAGACCCTTACGCTCTTGTGTCGAACATGCCTCCTCGGGCAGTTGTGGAAGTCCGGGTTCGAGCGCTAGACAACACGACCCATATCAGTTCTTGGTCTTCCCCGGTCACGCAAGCGACTATGGGCGAAGACGTCACTCCTCCGTCTCCACCGAGCAAGCCGACGGTCCTGACATATCTCGGCGGGTTCCAAGTTGGCTGGGACGGATACGGACCTTCCGGGGCGGTCATGCCTCGGGACTTCGCTCATGTTCGCATCCACATCAGCAAGACCAACGACTTCAACCCAGATTCCAGCAACGTCGTCGGCACGTTCCTCACAGCTGGGAAGCCCAGCTCCCAGGTGATCTCCGGCCTGGACTACGGGGTCACCTACTATGTCAAGTTGGTTGCGGTCGACCGGAGCGGAAACACTTCGGTTCCGTCCGCTCAGGAATCTGGAGTGCCTCGTCGAGTCGTCGAGGACGACATCGAACCAGGGTCTATCAGCACGGGTTCTGTGAACTTCGACGCTCGTGATCTCGGGGCTCAAGCCACCTTCTATGGACCTTCGTCCCCCGCCGATCCGAACCAAGATGACTTCTGGATCGATACTTCTGACAACAACAGCCTCAAGCGGTGGACTGGGGCTGCTTGGGTAGTCGTCGACAACACTAAGATCTCTGAAGCTCTCAGTGCTGCAGAATCAGCCGCTATCGATGCCCAGAGAGCCTATGTCGACGCGGTCACTTCAGCGACCGTGTGGTCTCAAGACACTCCCCCGGTAGGGCTGGGTCCAGACCAAGTCAACGATGTGTGGGTCGACACGGACGACAACCTGAAGACTTACCTCTGGGACGGTTCCTCCTGGAAGATCGCCTCCGACCAACGGTTGGGACAAGCATCTTCTGCCGTCCTGTCGAAGATCTCTACTTTCTGGGTGCCGACCCCTCCTACGTCCACCGCAGTCGGAGACCTTTGGGTCGACACCGACGACGGGAACCGGATGTACCGGGCCGCAGCGGTCGGAGCCTCCGCGGTTGGTCCGAGTGGTTGGGTCGCCATCTACGACCAGCGTCTAGACTCTGTGATTCTTGATTCCGTCGTTGAGTATGCTGTCGACTCTTCGGAGACGGTTGCTCCGACGACTGGCTGGTCTTCAGACGCACCGACTCGGACCCCCGGAACGTTCATCTGGACCCGGACGAGGCTGACGAGGGGAGACAACACGACTTCCTTGTCTAGTCCTGCTCTTCTCACCGGTAACTCCGGCACGATGCCTCCGGACATTTCACTATCCTCCAACGCTCAGGCGTTGGTCTCCCCTCCGGCTGGAGGCGCGACCAACCCTACGACATCCACGGTTACTGGTTCTGCCGCTCGGACCACTATCTCGGTGTGGCAGTACAGCGTCGATGGCGGAGCGTTCTCCAACACTGCTCCTGCGGGAGTATCTCGTACCGGAAACGTCGTCACCATTACCGGGGCGACGATGACAGCTCGGACCATAACTGTCCGGATGGCTGACGCAAACGGAGTCGAAGACACTCTCACCGTGGCGAAGCTGGTGGATGGAGCAACGGGTCCCACTGGTGGAACCGGAGATCCTGGAGCTCCAGGAGCGGACGCGTACACCGTCATTCTCTCCAACGAAGCTCATGTGTTCCCTGGGACGGTGAACACTGCTCAAGCCAGCTCGACGACGAGCACTGTGACAGCCTACAAGGGGACGTCGAATGTCGTAGCCACGGTTGGGACGATCACTGGCCGTGTCACCGGCCTGACTACGTCCATCGCTTCTAACGGCACGACAGCTCCGGTCATCACGATCACGGCAACGACTTCTCTCGTGACGAAGAACGGGACTCTGTCTGTCCCGATCACCGTGGACGGGAAGGTCTTCACTCAGACCATTGCTTGGTCGGTAGCCTATGTGGGTCCTGTCGGCGTTGGGGTCTCCTCGATCACTCCGTATTTCCTCCAGCAGGCTGCGAACTTGCCTGCTCCAGCGGCTCCAACAGCCTCTCCGGCTCCTTCTCCCTGGACCACCACCGAACCAGCGTTTGCTCCCGACACAGCTCTCTATCGCACGGAGAGAGTCCTCTACGACACAAACGCTTTCTCGTACACTGCTGTCTCGAAGATCGCCGCGTACACCCAGCTGAGCGCACATTCTGCGGTGATCGGGTCGTATCAAGGGACTCTGACCGGACTGGCCGGGAAGGTGGATGGGAAAGCCAACGTCTTCGTTCAGAGCACCGACCCCAACACTCCAGCTGGGACTCTTGTCGCCGCTGACACGGGGGATATCTGGATCAACACTTCCACCGCTGACCGGGTCGCGAAGGTTTGGTCTGGAACAGCGTGGCAGGACATCACAGATACTGCGACTCTCGACGCTCTCACCAAGGTCGCGTCTAAGACGACGACCTTCTACCAGACCAGCACTCCTCCGACTTCTAACCGCACCAGCGGAGATGTTTGGATCGACACCGACGACGGCAACCAGATGTATGTCTGGAAGGGAGCATGGACCCCCACGGACTGGGGAGCCCAGACGGTCTCCTTCACTGCTCGACAGATCGGGTCCATCACTACGTACTGGCAGACGTCCCAACCCTCCTCGGGTATGCTGGCGGGGGATCTGTGGATCGACACGGACGACAAGAACAAGGTCTACCGATACTCCGGAACCTCTTGGCAGGTTGCTCAAGACCAGAACATCGCGGATGCTCTCCTCGCTGCTTCCAACGCTCAGGCAGCGGCGGATGGAAAGATCCGAACGTTCGCTCAGACCGCAGCTCCGACAGGACTCATCGCTTCTGATGACGGAGACCTGTGGATCGACACAGATGACAACAACAAGTTGTGGCGGTGGAACGGGACCAGTCTTTCCTGGGTTGCCGTCGATGACTCTCGGATCGCTTCTCAAGCAGCGCTGATTTCTGCCCAGCAGACCAGTCTGACGAACACCATCAACGCTCTCGCCACAGCAAGGTCGATCGCGGATGGATTTGTCGACACGTTCTTCCAGATCTCTCCCCCTTCCGGTGGGACTGTGTCGGAGGGAGACATCTGGGTCGACACGGACGACAACAACCGACCCTACCGACGGAATTCTTCAGGTGCCTGGGTCGAGATCACCGACACGATCGCCACCAAGGCTCTGAGCGATGCAGCCGCAGCTTTTGCATCCGCTGATGGGAAGATCACTTCATACTATCAGGCTTCTCCTCCGGCTGGAATGACCGCGAGCAACGCGGGAGACCTGTGGTTCGATACGGATGACGGGAACAAGGCGTACTGGCTTCAGATCACGCCGTCTGTTGCTTGGGTCGCGGTTCCTTTTGGAGGGAACGCGATCGCTCCTGGGTCGATCTCGCAAGCCAACCTTGTGTCCGAGATCCGGTCAGCTCTCGGTCAGGTGTTCTTCGACGACATGAGCGATGCTTCTCGTTGGGGGAACCTGTTCGGCGGTCCAACGATCAATTCAGTACCCAAGGCAGACGCTCTCACCGGGTCGAATGTTCTTCGGGTCGTCACTTCGGCTTCTGGAGAGAACCTCCGGCACTCTGTTCTGATCCCGTTTGACCCAACCGTTCTCTACAAGGTTTCAATCCGAGTCCGGGAGAACACTGCTAGCTCTGGAGCTCGTTTCTCAGCTGGTGTTTTGGGGTACTCGAATTCTGGTTCTTTGGTTGACTCAGCGGGAAGTGCTTGGTGGGGACCAGCCAACCACTATTCTGTGGCAACCTATACCTCGGACGTTGGTGCGGCGTGGGTTGAGTACGTCGGCTATTTCAAGGGCGTCGGAGACCCAAACGGAACGACCGGTGCACGCAACGATTTGAAGTCTCCGGCGGTTCTTCATTCGTCCACCCGGTACTTCGCTCCAGCTTTCTGGACCACCGGAAATGCTTCTGGGGACGCTTTTGAAGTCGATATGTTCAAGGTCGAGGCTGTCCCTACGGGTCTGGTCGAACGGCAGAACATCGCGCTGGCCGCCATCAACAGCGCTCTGATCGAAGATGCAGCCATCGTTACAGCGAAGATCGCCAACGCTTCCATCACAAATGCCAAGATCAGCAGCCTCGCAGCCAACAAAATCACGACTGCTGAGCTCGCAGCCGGAGTCAAGATCATCGCTGGGCCGGTTAATGACGCCCACGCTGAGCTCACGTCGACGGGTTTCATCGCGTACAGCAAGACCGCGGATGGGGTTGTCCGACAATCTACTTCGCTCGGTACGGGAAGCGGAGACGTACTCTCCATCTATGGGTACTCCGGTTCCGCCGTAGCGACGGTCACGCAGAAATCTCTGACCTCCAACGAAGCCACCCTAACCGTGCAGAGCGGCCATGGGATGCTGCTCGGTGACCAGGTGACCGTTTCTGGGGTTGGTGCTCCGTTCGATGGGACTTTCGTACTCACCGCTCTGACTTCAACCTCGTTGACATATGCTCTCGTCTCGGGGAATGTGGCTTCCACTGCAAGTTCTGGGACAGTCACCCGTGAAGCCAAGAGCACGAGCGTAGCCTCGATCGATTCTCTCGGTCGCGGGTCTATGTCACAGCTCGTTGTGACGGGAACCGATAAGGACGGAGACGGTGTCGGAGATTCAGGTCTCGTCATCTACGGTGAAGACTTCAGCGAGTGGCTGAACAAGGTCAGCAGAATCCAGGCTGTAACAGAATTGCAGGGGGATTACACATCTGGGAACCTTTCCAGTCTGACCGGGCTGTTCGAGATTTCCTTCTACGGGAAGAAGAATCGTCGATACGAAGTTGAGCTCTCTGGAGCTCGCTGGTCTGCTTCATCTTCGAACACTGTGATACGGATCGAAATGAGGTACACCCAGGCACTGCCGCAGAACGGTGCTGCTTCCCCCACGCTGTCGAGCAACTATCTGGGGTACACGCGATTCAACATCCCCTCTTCTTCCAACGGCCCATACCATTCTCCCCAACTTCGAAAGGCGATCCCTCCGAACGCTACGGACCACCACACCCGCGTTCTGATCGCGGTCCAACGGGCCGGAGGGACAGGGACTTTCCAGTTCTCGAACCACTGGGTGAGCCCGACTACTCTGACGGTCTATGACGTCGGACCGGCGATTCCGGTCAATCCCTGGCAGTGGAACAATGGTTCTGGTGGGGTTCCTGTGGCAGCCGGTCAGTATCAGAGTGTGTGGAGAGCCAGCAACCACGCTACCTACGCAGAAAGTGGGTCAGCTCGACTCAACGAAGGTTCTTCCCCGCTGTTCTACCAAGGGCAAGAAGGTTCTTACGGAAACCAGTACAGCAAGGTGTATTTCAACTCCGGAGCGATCTCCGGAGAGACTGGGAAACTTCCGAGCGCTGCTCTTGCGGGGGCCACGATCCTCAAGGCTGAGGTTTTCCTCTTCGCCGATCAGTGGGACCAAGCGACGGGGACAGTCAATATCCGGCCTTCGAATTCGACCGCCTACACCAACACGCTGGAGAGCACTACCAAGACTCAGATACAAAACTGGCCCAAGCCTGGAGGTCAGTGGGTGACCATCTCTGGAGTCACTTCTTCGACACGGTCTCTGCAAATTGGTCCCGGGGATTCAGCTGATTCTATCTTCCATGGAGTCTTCCAGGGAGTAGGATCAGCCAATAGACCGCTGCTGCGGATCACCTATCAGAAGTGAGTTAGGCGAGAAATGATCACCGACCAGAACCAAGAAGTTCCCCGTCACTTGACAGACGCCTGGCCAGTTGCTGAGGGTCATGAGGTTCCTCAGGAAGACTGGGACAAGATCGTCGCAGAAGTCGAAGCATCGTCTTTCCGGAGAGGGTTCGTCAACTTCTCAGCGTTCAAGACGTACTCTCCCTATCCTGGCTCGGGAGGGAGGAAAGACTCAGGGCTCATGAGTCCGATTGAAGGCGACGATGTCTACGTCATCCACACGATCGAATGCCCTCTGAGGGCTGGGTACGCCTGGTCGCTGGCGAACTGGTCTGCGACCTCGAGCACTCAGGCATCTTGGCGGGGAGCTTCAGACCCTGGCGGGTTCGTTTGGTACGTTCCGAAGGACCGATCAGCTTGGCACGCAACGTGGGTCAATCGTTTCTGGAAAGGTTACGAGCAGGCTGGGTACGCTGCCTATACTCGGAGCACCTGGCTGACCGCTGAAGGGCGATCCTCCATCGATTTCCTAGCACAAGCTCTGGTGGCCGATGGGATCTCTCCGAATTCTCTCCGTCGAGTGACAGACGCAGAAATCGCTCGACGGAAATCTGGAAACAAGACTCCGATTCGAGGTCTTGCTTCCCACGCTCAGATCCAGCCAGAGAATCGTACCGATCCTGGGGCTGGGTATCCGTGGGATCTTCTCTTCGAGAGGATCTCATATCATCTCGGAGCCACCACCAAACCTACGACCCCAACAACCACAGGAGGATTCCTCATGGCTCTCAACGACAGCCAGCAAGAAGAGATCTACTATCGAGTGATGGCCGGTATTCCTGACCAGGCTGCTCGTCCGGGAAACCGAATCCTGGACAGTGAAGACGGTGACTATCTCCGGATTCTCATCGAAGGGCAGACAGCTGCTATTCGCGCTCTGGCATCCTCTCAGGGCGCAAACCCTGACGCCATCGAGAACGCAGTCAGGGAGTCCGTGTCGAAGGCTCTCTCGGAGCTTCGGATCGTTCCGGGGGGCGATACCAAGTGAAGCGGCTCAAGACTTTTCTCGCGGCCTTCTCGGCCGCTCTCGTGCTTCCTCTCGCGACGGTCGCGTCGGCGGGAACTCCTACCGGTCCCCCGGTTCCGGTTCCTGGCCAGGGTCACGTTCAGAACATTGGTTGGATGCCCCAGAGCACGACGACCATCGGAACGACAGGAAAGTCTCTTCGGCTGGAGGCTGTGAAGCTGACCGGGTTCCCGGTCAACATCCAGGTCTACGCCACTGGTCTCGGTTGGATGCCTTGGGTCGGAGCGAGCTACGAAGGTGTCGGACAGGTCGCCGGAACGACTGGGCAATCTCGGTCTCTCCAGGCTATCCGTATCAAGCTCGATCCGACCGCCCAGGATTGGGGGTCTGTCACCTACACCTGCCATCTCCAAAACCTCGGATGGCTTCCCTGGTCTGGTGACGGGAACGACTGTGGTCGCCCCGGTTCCGGTCTTAGGCTCGAAGCGATCCAGGTTCGATTCACGCCTATGAGTCCGGAGACCCCGACGGCGACCCCGACGGCGACCCCGACGGCGACCCCGACGGCGACCCCGACGGCGACCCCGACGCCGACTCCGACGCCGACGCCGACTCCGACGCCGACGCCGACGCCGACTCCGACCGCGACTCCGACTCCGACTTCTTCTGGGTCTGTCAAGATCGCTGTGACTGCGGATACTGGGCTCGAAGAAACGGGCTCAAACGTCTTGAAGTCGATCAACCAAGCCAACCCGAGTTGGGTTGCTCATCTTGGCGATATGGCTTACCAAGACGCTCCCGGTATCGAGAACACCTGGTGTAACTTCGTCAAGTCTCGCGTCAGCCAACCGTTCCAGCTCCTGCCGGGGAATCACGAGGCACAGAACGGCGACGGTGTTTTCTCAAAGTACGCTGCCTGCCTGCCGGACCGAATGAACTTCTTCGGTGACTACAACACCGGCATCGTCGCACACACGGATCTCAGCGCTGGGTACCGGTACATCGGGATCAGCCCTAACATCCTTCTTCCCGGTGCTCCTCGGTCTTACGCTCAGGGCAGCCCGGAGCGGGAGTGGTTGAAGGATCGCATCGATGAGGCCAAGGCTGCCGGTCTGTGGGTCATCGTGGGGATGCATATCCCCTGCTTGACGGTCGGTATCCACAACTGTGAGGTCGATCCTTCTGTCGAGACGATGCTCATGGGCAAGGGTGTTGATCTGATTCTGGCCGGGCACGACCACAACTATGGTCGGAGCCACCAGATCACTGGGACTACCTCGAGCCAGACCGTCGTCGACAACGACGGCCAGTTCTCTGCCGGGAAGGGATCAGTCCTTGCGATCGTCGGGAACGGCGGTCACAACCCTCGTGAGTACGTTCGGAGCGGAGGTATCTGGGCGGCTGCGGGAGGAACCAATTCACCGGGAGGGTTCCCCTTCGGTTGGCTTTCTCTCGACGTGAGCAAGTCCCAGATCAAGGGAACTCTCGTCACTACCTCGGGATCTCTCTCCGACTCTTTCTCCATCAATAAGTGAGAGAGTTTCGTGGAGCCGAACATCGTTTATCTGAACGGCGTTAGAGACCCCTCGAAACCGTTCGATAATGCCTCCTTCAAGTGGGACTGGGACTCTGGGTTGTTCCACAACTACTTGAGCGGGGAAGATGTCACTTCTCCGATATCCCAGCAGGACATCGATACCCACGCGAGGATCCTCGCTGCGACAGCAGAAGCCGAATCAGAAAGGCTTCTGCTGTCGCAGCTCTCGGCCGGCATAGAGGCTCTGAAGAGGGCCAAGAATGCTGCTCAGGGGGATGTTGCGGTGGCGGAAGCTCTCAAGTCCCAAGCAGACGCGTTGAGCTCCCAGCTATCCACCCAGCGGTCCCAGGCTAGTGCGTGGACACCGGTCTTGTCTGTCGCCGGACTGACGAGCATCAAGAACCAGATCGTCCAGATTCTCAATACTCAGAAACTCATAGTTGACGCTATGTCTGCCATGTACGCCTACCGGAAAGCTGTGGATGAGAATGCCGTGACCACGGACGAAGCTCTCATCTGGCTGGCCAAGAACACAACCAAGAACTACGAATAGGAGAAGTCGATGTACCTCTACGCGATCCAGGACTCGAACGGGCGAGAAATCGTTTCTCTCAAGTCGGACTCAACTGATGTGAGCTTCAGGGTGACAAAGAAGCGAGGGACGATCATCGTCGACGGGAAGAATTCCTCCTTCGGCGAAGTCACCGAACAGAATTCTGGCCCGTTCACCCTCTACCGTTGGGAAGAAAGCGCAAAGTTGGAAGACCCGGTATCCTTGGAATATCCTTCCGAGTAACGGAGACATGAGTCTGTAGGAGAGAAGTCGATGCTCGAGCTCGCAAAGGATCTCTTCTATCCGAAATGGCTCGACCGACTAGGGCACCGGGGAAGGTTTCTGTTCCTTATGGGGGTCTCTTGGATCCTGTTTGGAGTGTCTGTTCTCACGTCTTCAACCCTCACTGAACTATCTCTCCAGCACGTTCTTTTCTACATGAACATAGATCCTCGATTGAGAAGCGCAGCGTGGGTGTTGACGGGCTGTATCGCCATCGCTTTCTCCTTCCGGAAGAAAGACACGATCGGGTTCGGTGCTCTGTGGGTGATGCCTCTGTTGAGGTGCGTCTCATACTTTCAGTCCTGGGTCGCTTCCGATCCTCTCGGTTCCCCGGCAAGTTGGTGGGCGGTTCCCCCGGTTGTCGTAGCCTTCGTGGTTCTCTTGCGTAGCCTATACAAGAAGAGCAGCTGGAAGAAGTCAGCGTTCTTCTCTTTTGTCGCGGGAGGGACGACTCTCTTCTTGATGTTCTCCCTAGCTGCCCCATCTTCTGGCGAAGGATACCCAAGTGGGTGGGTTGGAGGAGTCACATGGCTCCTCATCCTTCTGGTCGTCATCAACGTTGCTGGGTGGGACGAGCCTGAGCCTGGAGAAGAGGCTGAATCCCGGATCGACGTAAGAAGCGTGATCTCGCAATGACTGGTGCGCTCGCCCAAGTTGCTGCGATCGTGTCCGCTCTTGCGGTTCTCGTCGGAGCTGTAGCTGGCTTTCTCAAGGTCGTCAATGATTCTCGAAGCGCGAATGCCAGAGCTCTAGAGTCCCGAGAGAAGCGGAGGAGAGAAGATGAGATCTTCATCCGCGATATGTATTCACACGTGGTGGAAAGGGTCACCAGTGAATACGACAACCGGATGAGCGGACGAGATGAAGACATAAAGTCTCTTCGTTCTCGGTTGACACGGGCTGAGGATCGAATCGAAGAAATGCGCGCGACCTACAACCGCTCGCACGAGGCATCGATGCAGTACATCGAGTATCTTCTCGGGCTGCTCGCTTTGCACGCGGCCCATGTGAAGGTCAAGCCTCCCCCTCCCGAGCTCACGAAGAACTACTGAGAAACCCGCTCCAGGTACTGGAGCGGGTTCTCGGCTGGGATTATGCGCACTACCGGCCACAGCCCTGGAGAATCTCTTCTCAGCCTCAGAGGAGCCCGATCGTCTTGGCCAGGAGAATGCCGAGAAGTACGCAGGACGTTGTCATGATGACGCCTCCCAGGTTTCTCGCCACAGACTGATAGATCCTGGATCGATCCTCCTCGAACACCGGACTGCGAACCGGGTCGACACCTTCTCTTTCCCGGAGAGTGAGTCGGCGTTCAGCTCTTTGGCCAACCCGGTTGTCCTTGCTTCGTCCTCCGGACTGGCCCATCATGGCTTCTCCTCGAGTTTCTTCCTACACGCGACGCAATCGCTCGAGCTCTTCTCCGGAACGTTGTCGCGAACCCCAGAGAACATCCACTTCCCGCAGGCGGATACTATCTCCCCTGCCTCGAAATAGTGAGCCTTCCGGGCGAGCAGCGGGAACCCCCAACCTGCTTCCAGATCACGCACCGATCTCACCCGCCTTCCCACGGATCCCAGGGTCGTTCAGGTTGGCTTTCTCACCGTGCTGTTGCCCAGCCATGAACCCGATTGAAGAGAAGGACTTGGATCCTCCTCGCCCCTTCCCGACATCCAGGTTCGAGCCGATCCAGTCGTCTACCTTGGATTGCTTGCTGGCGAGGACGAGAGCAGCTCCTGTCGACGCAGTCTCCTCCTCGACCCCACGACGCTCTTCGAGTCGCTCGCCAACCTTCCTTCCGAAACCTTCGATGAAGGACCGGTGCTGCACATACTTCTGCATGTCCGTGAGGTAGCGGCGTTCTTCGCGGTTCTCCTTCTGCCAGATGTGGAGGGCGGACATGACCTGAAGGGAGAGGGAGTCGAGGAGCGTCGTGAATTGCTCCACGTCGGACTCGTGACCGATGATGTGGGCGATCCGAGAAAGTCCCCGAGTTGACTGCTGAAGGATGGTGATGTTACCGAACCCTCGAGCCAGCATGAGTGTGAACGGGATCATGGAGATCGAGTAGTTTCCGGGGAAGATCCTCTGCACCTGGACGATCTTCTCAGGCTTGGCATCTCCACTAGCCTCGAGCTCGGCGATGGAGATACCCAGACGAAGCATGAGCTTCTCAGCGGCGGAGTTGAAGGTGTCGCGCTCCGCCTCGAAGGTAGAGCTCTCAGCCTTCTTGAGAAGCATGGCGATCTTCGCCTTCATCTTCTCGATGTTGACTGGCTTCTTCTCCTTGGGCTCTTCCTTGGGGGGCAGTTGCTCGTTGAGATCGGATGCAGCCTCGTCCTGCGACCACTGCTTCTCTTCCTCTTCCGGCGTCATCGGGACTGCCTTCTCGGCGACGACTGCTCCGCTCGGGGAGAGGACGACGTATGCCATCCCAGACTCCTCGCCGATCTTGATCGCTGCGTCCTTGCGAGCTCGGGTGTGAGATTCTCCGTTGGAGAGACGGACGGTGTAGTTCTTGCTCATGGTTCCGGTTTCCTTTCCAGATCTTTCTTTTTCAGGGGAATTCGATGCTGTCGATGGCTTCTTGAGCGGCATCTCGGACCAAGGTGACCCAAGCCTCTCGTTCTTCCTCGTCGTCCGGCTCGTCATTGCCGACATTCGAAGACCAGTTCTCGAGGATGGACAGCGAGGACTGAAGAGAGTCCACCCGATCCTGCAGATCGTAGTTGATGTCGAACATCTGATTGGATTCGTATTCGCTGATGACGTCGGACAGCGCGTCCACGACCTCCTGGACTGCGGACTCGATGTCCTCGAAAGAGTCGAGAGACTCAATGTCGATCTGTTCGATCGCGGCGTACACGGTCGCTAGAGCAGAAGACTCACGCTCGGAGTTGGCCGGGAAGCAGCTGGGGTCGTCGCAGCGCTTCCTCTCGAAGCCTCGGAAACCGACAGTGAAGGAGAGGACCTTCGACCCGACGGGAATCTGCTTGCGGCACTTGTCGCAAGTCCAGACCTTGCGGGACTTCTTGGTTGTGTAGATGCGAGCGAGAGACATTGGTTCGGTTCCTTCCGGTTCTGTGTTCGGTTCGAGGGTACTGGTGGGGGACGGTTCCCCATCCCCCACCAGCGAGATGGAGACTAGCCTCGCTTGACGACCGTCTCCAGGACGATGGGACGGTTCTTGATGTCCTCCGGAGTCCCCTGCTCCCAGTCCCACTGAATCTGCCCTGTGTAGTATGCCACTCGTGGGTTGACCGCGTACTCGGGGAGAGCGTACACGGCCCAGCGGTCGGTCAGCTTTCCGCCTTCAGCCTTGTACTGCTTCTTGGCGTCGTCGACGGTGTTGCCGAATCCGAAGTATCCGCCCCAACCCTGGCTGATGCAGACGTACTTCCACTTTCGAGTCTCCATGGGAGATCTCCTTCCGGTTCCGCGAGGTCCGGTTAACCTCGCTAGAGCTCATTATACCCTGCATCCGCAGAGTAACCTAGTGTGGGTTTAGAGCCACCACCCGATGAAGTTGTCGAAGAGAAGAGAAGCCATCCAGGCTGCGGTGACCCACAGGACCGAGAAGACGATCCAGCCGCGTGTCGTGAGTTTCAGCTTGGGTTCCATCGGTTCCAGCCCTTTCGCTTGGGAGAGGGAGCTGGAGGAGATTCTCCAGCTCCCTCTCGGGGTGGTTGGTCAGACCAGCGCTCCGAAGATCTTCAGCGCTCGGTTCTTGAAGGTCGGGTCGAAGAGAGCCTTCTGCGCCCGGCTGTTCTCGACATCGTCTCCGCGAGTCGGAGCGAAGTGGTCTGCCCACTCGACGAGAGCGTTGAGACCGGCCCACGCGGTGTTGCGGACACCCTCGTGGGTCTGGGCGTCAGCAAAGAGCTCGACCATCTGCTCGATCTTGTTCTCGGCTCGAGTGATCGCTGCACGGGCAGCGTCCTCGGGAGCTCCGAACTCACGCTCGATGATCTCCTCGAACTGAGCCTGAGTCATCGTCGTGTTGATGAGCTTCTCAGCCTCCTCCTGGAAACTGTCGAGGTAGTTGAAGGTGAGGTCGATGGCTTCGCGAGCCTTGCTCCGGAGAGCCTTCTCCGCCCCGCTCGAGTGCCGGACGCGGAAGATGTGGCTGTGCTCGTCGAAAGCCAGGTTCATCGTGTTGGCGCAGACGATGCGGACCGGCGTCACCATGATCGTGAAACTCATCGAGCCGTCGTGGGAGTTGATGGCGGCGATGTAGTTCTCGACCGGGTCGACCCCACCGATGTTGATGTGGCCGGGGAGCTTCATCGAGAGGAAGACCTGACGTCCGCCGTGGAGAGCTCCGGCGGTTTCGAAGTGAGCACCGCTCTCGTCGACGAGAGCGTTGAGGAAACCGGCGTGGTCCTCGTTCTGGATGATCCGGTAGTCGTCCGAGACGTTGAACTTCGACAGAACGTCGACCTGTCCTGCCCGGACAGGGTTGTCGCGGACAACGGCGTTCATGCCGGGGATCCGGATCGGCTTGCCGTTCTCGATCCCTGCGAGAGCCGGAACCTTGCGGACGTTCCAGTTGCCGAGCTTCCCGAACTCCATAGCCTCCTCAGCGGTGAAGGTGTGGTCGACGACCTCGCCAAGCTGGTGCCAGGCGTCGGTGTGAGCGGAGACGAAGCTGGAGATTCCGTCGGTGGTGTCGATTGCGTGTGCCATGGTTTTGGTTCCTTTCGGAGAGAAGATGGAGGGTTTCTGGTTGGTCAGACGATGAAGGCGGAGACCGGGAGACCGAGCTCGTTGTACTCGACAACTCGAGCTCCGTAGTCCTCCATCTCGAACTTGGAGAGGATCCAAGCGATCGTCTCGGAGTCACGCTTCTCGTTCGTTCCCGTGAGCTGCTCGGAACGGACGACCCCGGTGGGGGACTCGCGGTCGAAGATCTCGATGTAGGTGGCGCTCATTTCGGTTCCTTCCGGTTCGTTGGGGTCCGGTTAACCCCAACACGTAGAACGATACTCTAGATCTGCGTAGAAGTAAAGTCTTAGTTCCGGTTCAGTAATTTTTGGCGCAGACCGGGCCGATTCCCAGGTCGACAGACTCTGGGTCGTCGAGACGACGACCGCAGACGAGGCAGTGGGTCGTGGCCTGACCGAGTTGCCCAACTTCCTCGACCGAGAGTCGCTGGAACTTCTCGGTGACGTGCTTGGAAGCCAGACCGAGATACCGGTATTCGAGGGTTCCCTCCTCGAGGAGAAGCTCTTTGGCGAGCATCTTGCCGGACTGCTGCCCCAGGTACACCCGAATGTAGACCACTCCGTCGAAGTAGATCCCAGCTTCGATGTTCGAAGCAGTGGGAGCTTCCTTCTTAGGGAGAGACAGCAGAGCGTCGATCGTTTTGCTGGCTTTCTCTGCAGTGAACTCTCCAGACTTCCACGACTCGCGAGCCAGGTGGAGGATGAAGATCAACTGCTCGCTGTTCGGGTCGCGCTCCGACTGGAGCTTGTTGATGAAGTCGATCTGCTTCTGGGTCGCGGTGTTCATCGGGTCGCCTGCTCCCAGATGTCGCGAGAAGCGTAAGGGTTGCGGCGGTTCTGGCTACCCTCAGCGATCCAGACGACATTGTCCGACTCCACCTCGATGTCGTCCGCGCACTCTTCGCAGTCCGTCACGTTGTGCATGTCGCACCAGACGTTCTCGTTCATCTCCTTGCTCGAGGCGACGCCGAAGACCGACGACTGGAGAGGGTAGTTCATCTGGGTGGCGAGTCGGACCTCAGCCTCAGGGTCCATCTCGGAGAGAATCTCGATGAGCTGCTGAACGTTCATGGGGCGGTTCCTTCCGGTTCGTTGGGGTCCGGTTAACCCCAACACGTAGAACTATACTCTACATCCACAGAATAACCTAATCGGGAGTCCTAGAGATTATCTAGGACTCCCGATTCCGTTGCGCTCAGGACTTTTTCGGATGCTCCTCCCGGAGATGACGCTTCTTTTCGTGAAGGTCTCGGAAACCTTTCTTGCACACCGGGCAGGAGTACTTCATGAAGTCAGAAAGCTCAATGTTCATGGTTTTGCTTCAGTCCGCTTCCTGAGGGTCTCGACCCAACTGACGCAGAGCGCTGCGACCTGGAGGAGCTCCTCTTGCAGCTTGTCCGGGTCGCTCTCACAGAATGCTTCTGAGACTTCCTCCCGGATGAGGTGCATCCAAGTCGGATGGCCGACTTGGTCTTCATAGGCCTCGTATTCTTCCCGGAGATCCTTCTCGATGGTGTCTGCGGATTCTTCGGTGAGGGGGGAGAGCCAACGCTTTTCAGGGCCGGTTCCGTCCTCGAGCTCGTCGTTGTGGCCGTACCGTTCGACCTGACGGACTCGCTCCTCGAACACGTCTTCGAGAGCTGCGATCGTCATCACCTGCCACTTCTCGCGAGCAAGCATCAGACATTTCCCTTCTTCGCTTCGAGAGCGATGTAGTGAGCGATGAGTTCGGAGTCCAGATTCTTCTGGAGCATACTCAGCGCGACTTCGTATACAGACATGTGTCCGGTTCCTTTCTGGTGGGGTGGTTCGGTTTCTAGAATACCTCAGCGAAACAGAGATCCCCGACCAGCAGTGGATCTGGCCGGGATTGTCTTCCCCTATCTTGCCAGGATGTGAGAAACGGCGATGTCTAAACCTATTTCCCAGTCTTCCTCAGAGCCAGTATCGATACCCAGGATTGGTACGGTAGTCGAATTACGCTGATCCGAAACGAGATTAGCCATCCTGGTCGAAGTTCCGACTACGAACTTCCAGTCCTGGTCTGAGCCTCTCTTAGTTGCTCTAGCTCGCTTTTCATCTTCATCGCAGACAAGGTGGACAAGCAACAGCTCAGTCGTGTCGTGGAGAGCCGAAATGAATCTCCGAGTCGCAAGAGTTGCTCCTTCCGCGACGATGAAGTCGGGGAGATCGCAGGTTCTGAGCCACTCTTCACCTGTGGGAGAAGTTGCTCGATCAAGTCCGTCAGTTCCAGGGAAAGACTCACGAATCACTCCTAGGTACAGCCCTTCTCGCCCGTCCGGGATACTCCCCCGATGACCTCGAAGAGTCACGAGGTTCCCCCCGTTGTTGGGTTTGGTGTGCAGGTCTTCTAGGACCGGGGAGAGACGAAGTCCGAGGTCCTCGATCATGCAAGCCATGAAAGTGCTCTTTCCGGTGAGAGCTCCACCGACAACGTAGACAGACTTAGTCACTTGTAGTCCTCCGCCTGTCTCTTGTCGAAAGCAACCACCCACACTGAACGCTCGCCGAGTTTAGACCGGTACACCCACATGTGAGATCCGAAATACGTCGAAAGTCTTTCAGCTATGAACATGGCATATACCCAGGTCCGGGTTATGTATGCTTCGCAGGAAAATGTCAGAAGTTCTTTTTTCATTGAATCGGACCACCTACGATCCAGAAACAAGTCTTGTCGTCTCGAGCTTCCCACCACTCGATTCCCGCTTTGTTCAGGAACCTGGCGACCTTCCCCTCGTACGTCGGGTGGAGGACGATGTCGTCGAGAGTTTCCGGCATTCTGTCGCTGTACTCGGCGAACCAAGGGTGTAACGGCATGTGAACGATCGGCGGAAGATCGTTCAGGCTTACGTCGATCCTGGAGAAACGTTCCTCGAGCCAGCTGAAACGGTCTGGGCCGACACCGACAAGAACGATTCTCTCGACCCCACCGGAACCGTGTTTGGACAGACCGTAGAGGACTCCAGCTGTGGTGTTCCCCGACCCGAACGGGAGGACTAGCGTCTCAACCTCTTTCGGGAGGTTCGCCACCTGTTCTCCACCCACCGCCATGAAAGCCTCAAGATCCTCCGGAGAGGAATCCTCAGGCATGCTGATAGCGTAGGGGAGTTGCCATGCGTCGATCTCCTTCGCGAGCTTCGCAGCGTAAGGCTGGATCACTCCGTTGTAGGCAACGCGACAAGTCGTGTCGATCATGGCTCCGGCCTCGAAGGCGATTCGAGGATTTGGGTGCTTGATCACGCTGTCAGGGTTCGTCGCCCCGTACACCACCACGCAGCCGATACCCATCTCTTCTGCCAGAGTTGCACAGATGGACGACTGAGGGCTGAGGACGGACTGTGCCGAGACGACATAGTCGTAGCCTTCAACCACCGCTCGGGACAGCATGTGCCGGCAGGCTCGGTATTTCGCGCCATTTACGCCGTAACGGTTTCGGTGCAGATCTTCTCTCTTGTACCAGATCCCGTTCCGGAGCTCAACAGGAGTGAGATCGTTCGGCCCGATCACAGGAACATCCGCTTCCTGAACGTCTACCATTTCGGGTCCTTTCGGAGAGGCTCATTCGAGAGTTTCTTCTCGAATGAAGTCGGTTCCATGTCGAGCCAGTCCTCGTGGATGTAGAGGACTTCGCCGGTCTCACGGAAGAGGTTCTGCTTGGCGGGAGCGAGTCCAGGGTCTGTTGGGTTGTCCTCGAGTCGGAGATGCTTCGGGAGGGTCTTCTTACGGATCTCCCACAGGCTGTCGAACTTGCGCCCCATCCTGGCTTCCGCCTTCAGTATCCTCTGGTACATCATGTCAGAGTAGACATTCGGGTAGCGGCGGTTCGGCTTGTGCCAAGACTTGAAGGTGCAGAGAGCAGACTCCATGGTGAGACGCGTGACGTTAGGGTCAGTCACTGGCTCATGCATGCACTGGTTGTAGGGAGGAGTGCAGTAGCAGTCTGGACCTCGGACAAGGTTCCGGCCTTGAGCTTCGGCGAAGAGGTCCTCAGCCAGCTCGTCCAGCTCCGAGAACAGCCCGAGAAGGAACGGGAGCTCAGACTTGTCCCCATCCCAACTCCATGCGTCGTCGTGCCCGGAGAGGAGGCAGAGGGAATTCCGGTGCGACCGGGACGATCCTTCCTCGAGGAACCACGACCCGACGTCAGGAATCTCAGGTCCGAGAAGAATGCGAGCGTACTCATACATCGACCAAGCCGAGATGCGCCCCATGTAGGGCTGGCCGATGGAGTGCTTCCACACTTCTTCCCAACCCTTCTCCGCAGCGTCGAGCCAACCCTGAGATGGGTTGTACCCGTAGTCTAGGAACCACTGCTCGGTCGCCTTTCCGAAGGCACTCTTCTGGTGTCGCCGGTCGGTGTCCCATTCCAGGTTCTTGAAGTTGTCGCTCCAGAAATCGACAGCCTGTTTCCAGAACGTCGGGTGAGGAGCGACCTCAAGAAGCTGGTAGGACGTCACGACGTTCTGCGTGTTTCCGTTGAGCCAGGCGAACCATGCTCGCCCATCCTCGTGGAGGTTGAACTCCTGGGCAATCGGTTCCATCATCGAGTAGACCATGCCAGGGAAATTCCGGTGCTCGAGGCTGTGGGAGTAACTCCTCTGGAAGATCTCTCGGCGAAGTTCAGGAGCTCGCCAGTCGATCATCCCCTCATCCTCTCTACGATTCGAAACTCAGTCATGGTCAGCACCGAGATACTCGTCGGTCCCTTGCTCGGCGTCCCACAGCGACCGGGCGAGAAGGTATGAGGTAGCGATCATCAAGTCGACGTGCTTCCAGCGCTCTGCGAAGTCCTCGTTCACCATCTGCTCGAGGACATCGAAGTCTCCTTGGAGCTGGATCTCGACAGTCTCTCGGTCCAGCTCTTTGAATTCTTCCTTGTCATAGTTCTTCTCGAAGTTGTCGTCGAGCCTGATGAGAATACGATTCGCCCACTTCGGGTCGTCGCTGAGTGTGGTTGACTGGGTCTGCTGCGTGGGGGCTCCTCGTCCGTTGTCTTCCAACCAGGTTCGATACTTGGCGAGGTACACCATGAGGTCCATCGCGGTGTCTGCAGAAGTTTCGTCTGAAGTCTCAGACTTTCCGAGACGGTCGACCTTTCGGGCGACATTGGCGAGGATGCCCAGCATCTCCCCCCGCCGTTTCCAGGAGTCCCCGTACGCCTTGTGCTTCTCGATGTGAGTCTCACACGCGAACTTGATGAACTTGCTTACAGAGACGGAGGTCTCCTTCTTCTTCGCACGAGATGGTGGCTGGATCGAGTAGGAGGTCGAGAGGTCCAGTCGGGTTCCGGCGAGCGGGATAAGCCACTTTCGATCTCCGCTCCACCACCACTGGAGAACCCGGAGCCAAGATTGAAGCATCGGCTCCGGGAAGTCATCGACGAACTTCTCAGCCATCGGATCCCCTTCTCGGATGAGCTCCTCGACCGTGAACCAGGATTCACACAGATCGTCGAATACCTCCAGGTCGCCTTTGAAACCTGTCGCGTCGAAACGGGGAGAATCCCCGTGGTTGCTGGTGTTGTTGTAACCCGCCGACTTGACGATTTCCCTCGCCTTGCCCCAGTGGTGCTCGTAGACATGGAAACTGGTGGTCGAGAAATGGAGAGAGCCCACCCCGACGCCGACCAGACCAGCGACGATCTCGAGAAGCGCGGACCACTCGAAAGCGTTGATCCCGCTCCAACCCCAGATGGCATCGTTGCTCCGGATCGCAACGTGGAGATCGAGCTTCCCTCCCCGGTTCGAGAAGGACAACCAGTTGTTGCAGGGGATGTCCTTTCCGGGAGCTGTGTCGATGACCGGGTCCCAGATCGACATCACAGCCTGACGTGAGAGGGAACTCGACCTCAGGGTATCGACGACATAGCGGAGCTGGTCAACAACATCCCCTGACCCATCCCTCTTCTCCCAAGAGCGCAGTCGAGCTCCATACCCCGCTCTCCAACGCTTGCCATCGTCCGAGAATTCGGCGGCACGGGGGAGATACCTCACCAGCCACTCCATGTCGTTCCTCCCCGCGAGAACCCACATCGTCTCAGCGATCTGTGCGGCGATGGAAGGGTTCCTGTTGGCGACGATGATCTCGCGTTGCCACGGTTGACGGAGAACGGTGGAGACCATGGTGAGCTCCTTGACGCGTCCAGCTCGAGAACCTACCTCCTCTCCGTGGGACAGAAGAAAGTTGAGAAGCCCGGGAAGAGCCTCTGAGGCGTTGTTGTAGTCGAAACTGATGTTCACTCCGGTTCCTTTCTCCAGTGCTTCGGTAGCACCACGTTGTGTTTCCCAGGGTGAGCTGGGGAGTAAGTCCTGTCCGGTACAGGCTTCTCTAGGTATCTTACATACTTGCTGAACTCACACAGGCAGTTTTGTGCATCCATGTAACTAGGAACCCGACCGCCTGGAAGTCGGACCGTGCCGAGAGACCGGATAGCCTCAACAGCCCACCCAACAACATCCTCTGCCTTGGAACGGGGAGAAAGATATGCAGCTCCTTTTCGAGCTCCCGGCCCAGCGACGATGAAATCGTCTTCCAGATCTTCTCCACAGTGGGGAGTGTATCCCCAATCTGTGAGAATCTGCATCGACATGAAGTCCGCGACACCCTTGTTTCGACGGAGTGCCGCAAATCTCTCTTCCTGAGTCTCCGCGTTGAAGAACGCTTGCGGGACCACACGTTCCTCGGCAAATAGGCGCCAAGTCAAATCGATGATGGACTCGATCTTGTCCGTTCCCGGAGTAGAAGACTGAGGATAGACGAGATATGCACTCGTGAAGATCGGCTTGTCGACGAGGTTCCGGTAGTCCTGGAAGATCTCCAGCGTGTCGTCAAGATCATCGATATCGGGATACCGACCGAGCTCTCTCCGGAGGTATTTCCAAACCTCGACGCGTCCTGTGTGCCGGTAGAGGAACAACCTCATCAGCTGAGTGTCACGGTCTATGTTGTTGTCGATCAGATCGGTCAGGACGAACTGCGACCCATAGTCAATGACGCGGAAGACGTTAGTGAACTTCCTGGTGGCGACGATTGGATCATCCGTCCACGGAGCAGGAAGTTCGTTCTGCCGGTTCTCCCATGCTTGATGCCTGGCTTCTACGAAGCCCAGAAACAGGAGCGCCATATCTGGATCGATTGTCATGCATAACTCACTCTCATCCACATCCCTTGTGGGTAAATGGCCAGAACACGGTATTCGCTTGTCTTGACCAAGGGTGCCATCGGGAAACCGCTGGGGGAGAACTGAGGGATCTCCTCAGTGTGCCGGAACGTCTGGGAACCACCGGGGATCTCATCTCCAGCGATCTCAACGACAGTAAGGCGACCGTTCTCCTCGAACACGCGGTCAGCCCTGAGATGTTCTTCTTGGCCGCTCGCCAACAGGACGTGGATTTCCATTGTGAAACTCAACCTTTCCGGTATCTCTGGCACGTGAATCCTTCTCCGTCGACAGGAAGACCTTTCGCCCACGCGGGGACCTCCGTCATGATGGAAGAAATCTCCTCGACGTCGTGTTCTCCCTCGACAATTATCTCGTCGTGAACATGGGCGACAACCCGATATCCCCGATCCTCGAGCCTGACGAGAGCTTCTGCCATGATGTCCCGAGCCACTGCTTGGGTTGCGTTCTCCGTCAGTCGACCGCCGTAGGTCCCGATGCGCTGCCGGTAGTTGAATGGGTTCTTCGGGTCCGCGTACCTCCAGCCCTCCTTCGGGACCATCCTGCCGGTTTTCGGGTCCTGGACGCGATACCGTTCCCACTTCACGCCATGGTATGTGATCGCCCGTCCTGAGGGGAGCCACATCTTCACAGAACGCCCAAGACTGTCCTGACCTTCTTCGACTCGAAGAAGAGGACCAGCTGTGTCATTCTTTTCTCCGAAAGCATCTCCAAGAAGATGCCAGAGACGGACGATGTTGGAGTTTGCTCGCCGCCACTGAACGACCAGTCGTTTCAGCTCCTCGTCGTCTCCGTCTGCTCCCATCGCACGGAGAGAGTTGACGCCGCCGTTGTACCCGAGAGCAAGAACAGCGACCTTTCCCTGGAACCGCGTAAGAGTGTGATTCGGCGTGCTCATCCGTTCTGCTGTCTCAACGTAGATGTCTCGACCTCCTCGGAAAGCCTCCAGAGCCCACTTCTCTCCGGCCAACCAAGCCACCACTCGAGCCTCGATCGCACTGTAGTCGACGACCGTAAACGGCCCGACAAAGAGAGGGCGAACGAGACGCTTGAGATGGTCAGACGACGCTCCCCAACCCATCTTGAGATCGAAGATCGCGGCCTCTTCCTCGGCTTCCGAATCGAACGCAGCTCGGGGGAGGTTCTGGAGCTGAGTACCCCTCCCAGCCCAACGTCCGGTGTGTGCTCCGAAGAACTTGAGTGTCCCCCTGATACGACCTCCGACCTCAGCCGCGAGAGCACTCTCAAACTTCTTAGGAGCGGCGAGAGCCAGTTCCTGTCGTAGTTCCAGCACCTCTCGTTGATCGGGCTGGAGATTCCCTTCCAGGAGCTTCTGGACCGTTTCGGCACGAAGGTCGTCGGCGTCGAGTCCTTGGTCCTTGACCCACTTCTTCATCTGGATGACGGAGTTAGGGTTATCGACCCCAGTCAGCTCTGTGACTCGAGCCTTCTGCTCCTCCATATTCTGGGTCCCAGACTCGACAGCTCTCTCAGCCAACTCCACATCGATGGCGATCCCTCTGTCGTTGATTCTTTGGTCCGCGAGGAAGAGCTTCCGCTCGAGATCGGTCGGCCAGTTCCCCCGGCGATCAAGCTCTCTGGCGATCTGGCGAAGGGTGTCAACGTCTTGCTCGCAGTATGCGATGAAGTCGAGCCACTCTATCGGGTGGGTCTCCGCCGTGTTCCATTCTCGCTTCCTGTTCGGGACGCAGAACGTGTTGATGAGTCTCGTCCCAGCGGAGTCTTTCTCGTCGGTTCCGAGAGCCTTCCCGAGCATCTCTAGGGACTGCGGCCAACCGAGCTCTCCAGCAACAGCCTGTGTGTCGTGCCAAGGCTCTGGGTCTAGGTATTCTCCCGGTTCCAGGTTGAAGAACCTGCTGAAGCAGATGCGCTCGAACTGTGCGTTGTGGGCCACCTTCTGGACATTTGGGTCAAGCAGTCCGGGGATGCCTCGGATCTCATCCTCGCTCAAAGCGATCTTGATCGGTCCGCCATCGACAGCGTATGCTGCCATCAGGATCCGGAAGTCGGGACACTGAGCGTATCGGTAGACTCCGGTCTTCTTCAGATCGACCCGACTTCTGGTCTCGATGTCTATGTACAGTCGCTTCATCTCGGTTCCTTTCCGGTTCTAACAGACGTTGCCCCACAGTCAGGGAAAGATCGGGGGAACCGGATCCCGTCACATCCTAACTGTGGGGCAACGCTTCTTCATCGTACCCTACTCAGAGGGTCAGATCACGCTGTCCTCGTCGTCCTCGTCGTAGGCGTCGAAGTCGTCCTCAGCTCGCGAACGGCCACCCAGGAAGTCACCGTCTTCGATCTTCTGAACGTGGTTGAGCCCGAAGGAGATACCCTTCTTGCCCTTGTAGTTGTAGGGGAAGGCGTTCATCGAGACTCGAGCGTAGCAGCCCGAGTAGACCTCTGTGCTGTCCAGGATGGGGTTGACGTCCTGGTCCACGACACCCGGTCGAGTCTTCGAGGAGATCGACATGTACATGTGGTTCTCGTACTCAGGGTTCTTCTCGAGGTCAGCGTCCTCGTCTCCGTCCTTGAGAGTGATCGCGAGGTTCTTCGGGATCTTCCCGTCGAACTTGGAGTTCTTCCCCGCCTCGCTCGCTGCGTCGATGGCCGAACGGATCTTCTTGAGAGTCACCTTGTCGGACTTGGGGATGAGGATGACGCAGCTGTACTTGGGATCGTCGTTCGCGTCCTGAGCGTAGGGCTCGAAGACGTGGACGTAGGACAGACGAACCTTGCCTGTCACGACCTTCGTTGTGTTCTGAGTTGCGGTTGCCATGGTGCTCCTTGTTGCGTGTGTCGGGTTGCTGCTGGGCCGGTCTAGAAGACTTGCACTCCACTAGGCCGACCCAGCAGAAAGAACGCTACCTGATCTTTCTCAGAGTCCGAAGAAATCCTCCATCTGGCGACTAGTCAGCGAGATGTTGCCGTCCTCATCTGCGACGAGAGAAGATCCCTTGGCCAGGATCTGGGAACGCTGAAACTCGAGGCTCCGAAGTTCTCGTTCCAGACGGTTCTTCTCGTAGCGGTCGAAGGTAGGGATCGGGTCGATCTGGAAGTCCGACAGACGGAAGTCATCAATCCCTCCGTCTCCCAGCTGGCGGAAGAGGTTGGAAACCTTCTGCTCCTGGGTTCTCCGCCAATCGGCGACTGCTTCTGCCATCTTCGATTCGTCGCTGGACCTCTCGATCTCGAGCTTCGTCTGAGCGATTCGGAAGTCGATCGACTCCAGAGCCTTCTTCTTCAGAGTTTCCAGGTTGAACTGGACCTTGGTGCTGGTTGACATCACTTCTCCTTGTTGAGTTCTTCGTGCGCTCGTTCGAGCCACTCGGTGTACAGACGGACGGGCATACGGAGCAGTCCAGCGACGTGAACTTCGTTCCGAGCTCCAGAAGAAAGCCACCAGTCCCCGTGGATGGCGACAGCGTCGCATCCCAACATAGCGACGAGGTCCTGCCGGAGAAGGTCCACGTAGTGGCTCTTGCTTTGCCCAAACTCCGCAGGGTTGACGACTTGGTAACCCGCTCCTCGAAGAGTCTCCGCCACCTGGTTGAACTGCGGATAGTTGTTTTCCTCGTACCCACTCATCGGTCCTGCGAGGTAGAGCTTCCGGATGACTTTGGGGTCCCCCGTCGACAGCGGGTCGTGGTAGGCTGAGTCGAGACACCTGAGACCACCCTCAGAGTCTTCTTCGGTTCGTCCTCCACACCAGCACTTCTTGTCGACGAAAGTGATGATGGGTGCTCCGAACCCGTCGTAGTGGACGACTTCGCTGGTCACAGGATGTCACCGAGCTCGTCGTCGTCAACCTGACCGATCAGGTCCTCGTCTTCGTCTTCTTCCTGAGAAGAATTCGCCCCTGTGAGCTCGCGGTGGTGCTGCTGGAGAACATTCTCCCAGGACTTCCCGAGATCCCAGATGTAGTCCTTCATCTCGTCTCGGGTGGCCTGACGCTTCGTCACCTGGCCGTCGAGCACATCGGCGATCTGGACCCTCTGCGTGTCGCTGACCTCGAGGGTGTGCGTGATGCTGACTTTCATTTCTCTCCTCCAAACTCTTTGACTGCCTCTGCATCCGGGGATACGGACCTTCGGCGGTCGGACTCGACGACCAGAGATGGCCGTCCTTCCGACTTGGTGATGAAGTCCTCGAGGATGGTTCCGAAATCATCCTTGCCGAGGATCTTTTCGAGGTCGCCGATTCCTAGCAGCGACCGTTTGCTGATCTGGTCAGGCTCGTACCCGATCTGCATGAGAGCCTCTATGGCTCCGTGCTGGTCCGAGATCACGCGGCGACCGCCGGACATGACGACCTTCCATCCGGGGATCTGCTTCCCCTCTGAATACGCCATGGAGAGGGCAGCCTCCTCGAATGCCTTGAGCCACAAGCGGATTGCCGGCACCTTGGTCAGTGTCTCTGCCATCTGCTCCGGCGAGAGGTCTTCTGGGTCAGACTCGAAGTCCTCAGAGAACACTTGCTCGAGCTGAGCCTTGCACCTACCTGACATCGGGCACCACCGACAAGCAGTCTCAGACGGCCCGAACGGTGCATCGGGTCCGAGTGCCAGCTCAGCGATCGGTCGGATCTCCTCGCGCCATTCTTGGAGCTCCTCGGGGGTGAGAACCTCGGTATCTGTGTGGTTGAGACGAGGTTGGCACACAGTGACGCGGATCTCTTTCGTCTCGCCGAGGAGGTCTGCGAAGGTGTCGAGGGCTCCCAGCGCGTAGAGACGCAGCTGGGAGTTCCCCTCGACATCGACGTAGACCCCTTGGCCGTACTTGAAATCGACGATCTCCACGTGATCCGGAGACACGATGACCGCATCCGACGTTCCCCAGCACGTGGGAATCCCGGTGTCCATCCTCTGCTCGAGCAAAAGCTGGCTGTCGGGATGCCCAGCGAGTTTCTCCTCGAGAAGGTTGACGTACACCAGCACGTTCCGCTTCATCTCGGCGAGCTGCTCCCCTCGGACTCCCCACTCCCTAGCCCACGACTCATAGAGATCGTTCTTCCGGGAACCGTCGATCATCCCGAACTTGAAGGATGCCTCGATCTCGGCGAGAGCGTGAGCGGCGGTGCCTTCCGAGGCATACGCCGACTCCCCCTGGGGAGGGGCCAGAGCTTCCATCCGGATGGACGCAGGGCACCCCAACCAACGTTCGGAAGAAGATGGGGAGAGCTTTGCGTGCTGGTTGGGCATTGAGTTTCTCCGGTTTCTCTGTGGGACCCCTGGGTCAGCTGAGTGCAGACACGAACTTGTCGATGTTGGCGCCGCTGAGATCCGAGACTCGCTTCGCCCCGAAACCGGCCAGAGTCTCCTTGACCAGAGCGGTCTTACCATCGGAAACGAGCTTCGTCGCGATGGCAATGGCATCCTTCATGGTCGCCCCGCTGCTCTCTTCGGTGTCATCTTCGGTGTACTCCTCCGGCTCCTCGACGGGAGCCTTCGCAGCCTTCTTGGGCTCGGCCTTGGGCTCGGCCTTGGGAGCCGAGACGGCCTTGGAGGCAGGCTTCTCGGCACTGGAAGGCTTGACGCTCTCCCCACCAGTGACGGCCTGGAGCACCTTGATGTCGAGCTCGCTGAGGTTGTTGATGTCTCTGATCTTGATCTGCATGGTTTCTTCCTGTTGTTGTTGTTGTGTTGTGTTGTTGTGTTGCGTTGTGCGAAGCTGAGGTGTGGGCCACCCGAGACAAGCAACGTTTTAGTACCCGATCAGCCCGGTACTCTGTCTCAGGTTGTTACGTGGCTGTCCACGCCCAATGGTGCGAGACTACCCTCTCAGCGAACCTTCTCCCACTGGACTGCGACTTCCACGTTGGAAGTTTCCGACCTGGCCAGAATATCGACCAGGTCGAGATAGTCAACGGTCTTCTGGACGAAGTTGTTGTTGGCTGCGGTGGTGTACCACCCAACCGAGGTCTTGATTGCCGCGTAGCTGTATCGCCCAGCGGCGGTCCAGCGGATGACGGTCCCCTCCTCGAAGGTGTCGACCACCTTCGCGGAGATAGACTCTCCCAGCTTCTTCAGCATTTCGCTGTTCATGGATATGGTTCCTTTCCGGTTTGGTTCGGTTCGGTTCTTGCGGAGCGGTTTCATTCTACTTCTGAAGCAAGGTAGAAGTCTCCTTGCTTCGGAGATCGCGAACTAAGGGCATTCTCCGTTGTGGAAGATCCAGCAGTCAGGACACAACGGGATCTCGATTTCGACCTTCGTCACTGTCATACGGATCTGAGGTTGACGGATAGCGACATAGTATCGCTGCCGGCAGGCTTCGATAGTCCTTCCGAGAAGTTCAGAAACTTCACTCAACATACCCTCCGTGCGATCCCACAGAAGGAGAAGATCCGTCTCGTAATCTTCCCAGGGTTCGTTGTGGTGTTTTGCTCGGTTTCTGGAGTAGTCGTTTCGCTGCTGGCGTTCTTGGTAACTCGACATGTCAGTACCTACCCCTGCTCTCGCTCACTGCTCGGTCCTCGGCGTCACGACGTGGGTCTCGCGGAGAAGGGAGAGGGTAGCGCGGGCTTCGTTGCGCCATAACTCACGCGCCGATTCGTCGTGTTTGTCCCAGTCGTGCCAGCCTTCGGCGCAGTTCAGGCCGTGGGCCGCGCGAGCCATCTTCTCGATGACGGCAGCGTCCGGGTCCACGGGCTCTGGTTGGTCCTCGACCAACCAGAGCGACCAGCCGGCAGCCGCATGCACAGGTATCCACAGCCAGGGCCAGTCGGTGCCTACGATGCGTTCGCCGTCGATCTTCTGGACACGATCACGCATCGCCGCATCGCCCTTGCGCCGCTCGACCATCATGCCGACGCGCACGTCCTCGGGCTCGATCGGGCGCGGCAGGTCGGGTTCCTGCGTGGGCTTGTCCTCCGCGAACACCCGGACGATGCGAGCGACGCCCCACACGTACGGCTTGCCGTTGCCCACCTCCCCGGCGAGGAACTGATAGCCGCCCTCATCGACGTAGCGGAGGAGGCGACTCCCGGTCGGCCGCTCTAACTCGACCGGCGTCCCTCGCTTGAGAAAGATGTCACCATCCTGTCCTGGTGCCTTGACGAGCTGCGTCTTGGTCATGGTTGGTCCTCCTGATCGGTCGATTGGGTGCCGCTCGGACATCAGTACCTACCCCTGCTCTTGACAGCTCCGTTGCGGGTTACGGTGTGGATGTAGTCCGCGAAGGAGATGTCGTCTTTCTCCAGGTCGATGAACCCGTCGTCCTCCTTGAAAGCAGACCCGTACCCCTCGATTGTGACCCCTCTGAAGTTGAACGACTCTGTGATGAAGTCCGCGTCGATGAAGGTCCAGTTGTGGCTCATGATGGTCTCTCGAGCCTTCTCGAGACCGTCGCGCTTGATGATGGCGCGAAGCTCTCTCCCGACCAGGTCTCCGTCGAAGTGGACGTAGCGACCCTTGGTGTCGTCTCCGAAGAAGATGATGCTGCGTGTTGCCATGTTGACCCCTCTCAGAGTCTCCGGTTCCGTTGGAGTCCGGTTAACCCCAACTAAGGTAACTATACTCTACATCCGCAGAATAACCTAACCGAAGTTTAGAACAGCTCGATCCCAACGGGTTCGTCTGGGGTGCGGGTGAAGGTTCCTCGTTCTGCCACTCCGTTGGGGACCAGAGCCATAACGGTTGACCACCGACGATAGTATCCGGAGACAAGGGTGTATCCCCATATCTCCTCGATCTTGTCAGCGAAGGCGTCCAGGTAGGTGGGATACGACTCGCAGGAACCTTCTCCCAGAATCGGTTCGTACGTCTTCTTGTGAAGGTGGAGATAGTGCCCTCCGACGTCTGTCAGAAGAACTGCCTTGGGGCGATGGGCGAACACTCGGTTGAGGAGTTTGCGTTTCTGTTCTCCCTCTACGATCCAGCGAGCTGTGAGATCCCCAAAATCCAGAGACACAAAATCTGCCGGCCAGAACGAGCTCGGGTCGTAGGAATCCGCGTGTCGCACCATGGCGAACAGCGCATCGTCCTTATTTCGGAGAGCGTAGATCAAGTGATCGACTGCGTCAGGACTGTACTCGAGAACGCGATGCGCGTCGGTGCCAAGAGGGCCGAAAGCCTCCTCGATCATGAACGCTTGCGCGCCCATCCCTCCGAAGTATTCGACGGCATCGCAGATGTCTTTGGGCTCGTAGATCTTCCGAAGATCTCGGATAGCCAGCATCCCGGCAACTAGGTGCTGCCCTGCTTCCTTCGGAGACCGGAGAACCCAGTCGAGGAACCAAGGCTCCCCCGCTCCTGGGGGCGAGAGAGCCATAGTCCACTTCTCGCAGATGTGAGCAAAACTCGCGCTCATACTGCAAACTCCCTAACCGCCTGGTCGATAGACTCTCGAGGGATTTCCGACCGCAGTACAGCTCGCTGCGCCATGAGAAGATGCCCCAGCCAGTTTCTCCCTGGGTGCAAATCGGTCAGCAGATCCACGCCCCACACAGAATCTGCCCAATACGTACCTTCGACGAGGAGCTTGTCTCCGGTCTGGAGAAGGAGTTCTGCCTCCTCCCTGGTTCTGAAGAACTTGGCAGACAGCACAGCGCGCATCGCATCGTACTTGACCTTCTCCCAGTCTTCCCGAAGCTCACACGTCCGCCCCAGGAACTTGGACTCTCCAGGAGAAGAGGCGAGACGGATCTTGTGGAAGTCTTCCTTGTCCTTCGCCTTCAAAGCCTGGAAGGCGTGTTCCCCGGTCGGAAACGTGTAGCCTGCGAATTCGATCGGCTCCCCGACATAGAAGTTGCTGAGGAAGCTGTACTTGTTCGGACCTCTGAAGTCGTCGAACCACTCGATGATGTTGTCCTGTGTCATGTTTTCCGGTTTCCTTTCCCTGGTTCCGGGCTCAATCATAGCAGACCCCGGTAGAAAGGATTCTGAGTTCCGTATCCTGGGATCCTTATGCGCTGATCCGATTCGATCCATCCCAGACGCTTAATCGACTCACCGATCGCAAGCAGATCGGTCCTTCTCGGTTCGTTCCGTTGCCCCAGAGCTTCTTTCCAGATCTGCCGCGTGCACGTGTAGTCGATATCCACGGTGCCCTCTGGCTCGAACCCTAGTTCTCGGTCGCTGATCCATTGGATACGAAGGTTCGGCGACATATCCCACCAATCGTGTGGGACCTTCCGTTCCAGGTATTCCTCGATGACACCAGCCAACGAGTCTTCCTCGGTGTATCGCTCTCGGCGTTCTGCGGCCTGCTTGGATTCAACCTCGTCAAAGTACAATGGTTCACCTGCTCTGTAGAGATAGACTGCTTCAGCCCACAGCTGGTCTATGTAATCGCTCGTCAGAGAAGCGAAGTCTAGAGGCTGAGTGCAGTGGACGATGAGGAAGCGACGGTTCCCTTCTTGCCTCCGGAGGAACGTCTCGTCGTTGGTCGTTGACCAGATCACGCAGTGACGTGGGTGGACCAGGGTTTCTCTGTCGTACGGCATGCGGAACACGTCGGACGTTCTTGTCAAGAATTCCTTCATGGCATCGGAATCAGACTTGCGGAGCGAATGCCCTTCGTCGGAAGTCATGATCCACGACCTCTGCATCGTCAGGAGAGTGTCTTTGTTGTCGATCCTCCCGAGACTTGAGGAATGGCCGCGAGAGATCTTCTCGATCCACGTCGACTTTCCGAGTCCTTCGCTGCCGTAGAGGACCAGTGTGTGGTCCCACTTGCACCCTGGGTCCAGCATTCGGGCAGCGGCGGCGACCATCGATTTCCGCGCGACTTTCCGGGTGAACTCATCTGGTATGACTCCCGGCAAACACGTCTCAACTCGAGGCTTGTGGTCCCACACCAGGCCTTCCAGATAGTCGCGGACGGGATTGAACTTGTTCCTGCTCGCCGTCACGTCGATGAGAGCATCCGCTCTTTGCTTTATCGGGCGGATCCCATATTCCCGCTCCAGGTAATCAATGAGCTCCCAACGATCTGTCTCTGTGAACACGAGGTTCCGAGGGTTGACTTTCCTCCACGGAAGGTCCTTCGTGACCTCGGGAGACATGGACAGTTCGTTGTACCGGACCGCAGAGAACACCGGGTCGTTGCTAGTCACCAGGTCCCAGTTGGAAATGTGGTCGATGAACTTCCCCGTACGGGGGGCCAGACGGAGTCCCAGCTTCCAGTCCTGGGCCGAAGCCTGGTCATCTAGATCGTCTGAAAAGTCAGCTCCCACAAGTTGCGCCACGACACGATAGTCCGTGGATGCGAGGTCGAGCATGGCTCCGTGGGAGGGGAGCTTGTTGATGGGAGTCTGTGGTTTTGCATCCTCGTCTAGGCTTCCGAAGCGATGCAGCCGGACGAGGTCGAATGCAGAACAGGTCTTGCCGTACGCAGGGTCGTTCGCGTGGTGGGAGTAGACGAAGCCTGGGACTCCTGCGATCGGCCCCATACCTGCCTGGGACCGGGCACCGATGAGATGGTATCGTTCCTCATCGACCTTCTCATACGGGAGCTCGTACTCCTCGATCAGGAGGTCCCAGTCCTCGTAGGCTTTGTTGAAGGCTCCGACCACACCTTCGATCTCGAATGGGTCTCGCTTCACCCTAGTCGGAGCAGGGATAGGCTTCTCGGACAGGTCTTCCTCGAAGCTCTGGAGAAGCTCATCAACGTTCGCGAAGGGACCCTCCAAGACCAACGAGGTAAACCACGCCGGTTCCTGAGCTGCGGGGCGGAACATGTATCTCTCGGGTTCCGAGGAGCTCTTGTCAAACTGGTCTGCGCCCAGCATGCCCATGACTGCGTGAGCAGCCGAGATGTATTCATCTGGGAGAAGTTCCCGGTCTGTGGGAATGATCAACCTGTAGCGGGGAGCGTCAGGCGAAGATGAGTACGTTGAGTGGAGTAGTGCAGCCCACGGAATCACCAGCTCCACAGTGTCCGAGAACCCGCGATCCGGGTGGTCAACATCCAGACATATCGCTGATCTCGATACGACTGCGTCCTTACGCCGGTGGAAGTCTGTGCACTGAGACTCCGGTTTCGTCCTGTCGTGCGCGACTGTAGTCTTCTGGAGTGTTCCGAGAAGGTAGTTCCCTGCCTCTTTCCGGTTTCCTGGGTTGTTCACCCAATCGCAAATCTCCCCCCACGTAATTGTCCCCTGACTCCAGTGTCGGCTATCGCGCTTGGGAGCGGTGGCGATAGCGAGGACAACCTCTCGGTTCAAATCAAACAACTTCCGTCGAAGGGCTCGGAATGAATCTCGTCGCATATTCCGCATCGAACAGACGGAGGAGCAGCTGCTGTCGATGAGCCGATGCGCGTGACCCGAACAGTGTACCCCTTGCCGGCAAGTTTGTCTCTCCGGTCGTTGGCGTTCACTTCAGACATGTAGGTAGACCACGTTCTCCACGTCTCTTCCGCAAGGTCTGGGTCTACCTCCCAGACCTCGAGTACCCACGGTCTTTCAACTGGCCCCATTGCGATTCCTCCGGTTCATTTCGTAGGCGTGATCGGAGAACCTGTCCTTGGCCCGTTCCCTTTCGCTGCTGACGAACCCTCTCCCGCAAGAACACTTGAAGACCCAGTACACCATCGATGACCGCGGTCCTGACGGCCCCATGTACGCTAGTGTGTGTTCCATTGTTCACACCGGACTCTCTAGGAAAGACAGCAACTTGTTCTGGACGGAGCTCTTGTCAAGAATTCTCTCTGATATCAGCGTGTCGATGGTTCCGACCCCAACGATCGTATGTATGACGACAGGGTGCTTCTGACCCTGACGAGCGAGACGCTTGTTGGCTTGCTCCCGCTCCTCGAGGGACCAAGTAATCGACGTCCACACGATAGTGTGTCCGCCGTATTGGAGGTTCAGACCGTGACCTGCTGACGCAGGGTGCGCGAGCAGGACTGAGACTTCTCCTCTGTTCCAGGCCTCG
>Ga0209793_1000374_pt1 | contig 56320 bp, 60 predicted proteins | sample EBPBio122009_DNA_FD_185863 | JGI IMG/M metagenome (GOLD analysis project Ga0209793, IMG submission 185863) | Wastewater treatment Type I Accumulibacter community from EBPR Bioreactor in Madison, WI, USA - Reactor 1_2/2/2009_ DNA (SPAdes) (version 2) | ecosystem: Engineered > Bioreactor > EBPR >... | reverse complement strand
CCTCGCCAACCAGTTCGCCCTTGTAGAAGCGCTTGAAGCCGTTCAGCGAATCTGTGCCGGCTGGATAGTTCGGCGCCATGATGAACATCTTCTTGATGCCTTCGGTCTGCGCATATTGGCCGGCGGCTTCATGGAAATTGTCGTTCTGGTAGGCGACGTTGAAATAGTTCTCGTTGCACTTCTCGCCAGCCAGCGGCGACGGGCCGGCGTTGACCGACAGATAGAATTTGCCCTGGGCGACGGCGTTGGGAACGACCGCCATGGCGAGATTCGACCAGATGATCCCCGTCAGCACGTCCACCTGATCGGCCTGGATCATCTTGTCGGCAATCTGGTCGTCATCAGCAAGCACGACTCGCTGGAAGCGGTTGGCATGAGCTTGCGCACCTGGCAGCGGCGCAGAGACACGCCCAAGCCCCTCAGCCAGGAACAGAGCGGCCGCGCGTGGAAGTTCGCTGAAATCCTCACAAAGGCGACGGATATTTTCGGATCGCAGGCGCAAGCCGAGCAATGGCTGGAGCGGCCGGCGGTCGGGCTCGACCAGCGTCGCCCGATCGACCTTCTAACAACACCGGCCGGCGTCGAGTTGGTGGAGGAACATCTCGGCCGCCTGGAATACGGCGTTTACGCGTGACCCTCCTGCCGATCGCACTCGGTGGGACCGAGCTGGTCGCATGGCGGCTCGATCAAGCCGCTTTTGCACCGACCTGGGATAGTGGTGAGGGCGCCTATCGGGTTGGCGGACGCTGGAACAGCAAGGGCGTTCGCGCCATCTATTGCTCGCTCGATCCGGCAACCGCAATTCTTGAGGTGGCCGTCCACAAGGGGTTTCAAGCGCTCGACACCGTGGCGCATGTGATGACGGCGGCTGTCATTGCCGATCCCGCCGCTATCCATGTCGTCTATCCGGCTGACGTGCCCAATGCCAACTGGCTCCGCCCAGGCATTCCCGGCGCGGGCCAGCAAGCTTTTGGGGACGATCTGCTTCGACGCCACCGGTTCGTCGCCTTTCCAAGCGCTGTTTCGACGCGTAGCTGGAACCTGATTTTTGTGGCAGGTGGCGCACCTGGCGCCTATGCACTGAAGTTCCAGGAAGCCTTCGCCCTCGATACGCGGCTGCACCCGCCCAAGGCTTGAGCGCCCTGAGACGGCTGCGAGAACCACTTCAGTTGACGATTGCATCAATGAAATTGTCTGCCTTGCCAAGGCCGGGGGCCATGGCGAGGAGAGAAAATCCGTCAGGCCGCCTCAGCCGGACGGAATCGGCGCACCGAGCCGCTTCGCGTGTCGGTTCCGGCTCGGCCTGTAGCCGACTTGCGTCATCCCGCGGGCTTCGGTCCAGCACAGCCGCGATGCGTTCACTCCCATCACTGCAACCGAGAATATCGGCAGGGATCAATCAATCGCTGGGAGGAAAATGGGATGTGCAGGTTGACCATCGGAAGCGATCTCGCAAAGAATGCCTTTCAGGTGCATGGATCGATGGTGATAATTGGCTCACAGCCCTTCATGCAGGAGGAAGACCAGCGTATCCTGAAGCGGGCATTCAGGTCTACGACTCCAGTGAGGAGGGTGCGGACATGACCAGCAATTTACATGTGAGTTTGTCCGATGAAATGCGCGCCTTCGTCGATATGCGCGCAAACGGCAAGAACCAGTACACGACGCCGAGCGAATATGTGCGCGCGCTGATCCGCGAGGACACGGCGCGTGAAGAGGACCGGCTTTATGCGGTTTGCTCGCTGCTGCGGGCGGAGCAGGAATTCCGGCGCGGGGAGCTGCTTCCCTTGTCCGCGCTGGATGCCGTTGATGCGGAACTGGATGAAGAGCTGCGATAGCGGCCCCACGCACTTTATCGTGCGGTCGCGATCCTATCCCTACGTGTCGCTTAAATCTTGCTCCAACACCTTTAATGCTGCCTCATGCCGCGGACGAAGATGTTCGGCCCCAGGGCGAAGGTTGTCACGAATATCGGCAATTTTCACCAATCGAGCGTTCGGGTTTCGCGCCACACGATCGATAAATTCTTTATAGCTCTCCTCACCGCGCCGGGTGAGCGCCTCAACCGCATTGACGACAGACTGTGGGAACCGCGCATCGAGATCGGAAAGCGTCGTGTCTGTGTCCTCGACAAGGTCGTGCAATACGGCGATGACCTGCAACATCTCGTCCGAGAAGGTCGAGGCCACTCGCAGTGGATGGAAGATATAGGGTGCACCATTCTTGTCGGTCTGTCCGTCGTGGGCGAGCGCAGCCATGGTTATTGCATCGCGGAGCATCGACATGTTTGGTCTTTCGACGTGCTGGAGTTACGGTTACGAGAAGCAATCGCACGTGGAGATCAAGCTCTAAGCCAGGTACGCATCGGATCAATCGAGTCGGCTTACACGACGTCCGGAGTTGCGTGCGCTGGCAAAAGCGGTCGCGATCTTCATCATGAAGGTCTTGCTGAACCGGCCAAGGATTTTGCCGTCGGGCTCGATGTACCAGGAGCGCTCGGCGATATCGTAGTTATACTCGTCGACGACGACCCAGCATTGCTTGAGATCGCCAAGGCCCGCCCGCCGGCACTCGATTGCGGAGACCTCCAGCGCAATGCGATCTGCCTGCGGCGGCTGGGTCGTAATCGCAAGAAGGGCAAGATGCGTCAGGCCGTCATTCGCCCCGCGCATGGCGACGACCACACAGGTTGGGCGGCTTTTTCGGCCTTCGGTTTCGCCCCGTTCCTGCTGCCATGACCAGAGATAGGGGTAGACGACGACCTGACCGGGTAGGTACTCACGGCTCATCGTCGTAGCCTTCGCCGCGCGCTAGCCGATCGATCGCCGCGCCGAACAGTTCCTCGTGCTCGCTGGGCATCTGCGAAGTAAGATGGGCTTGGCGCGGATCGCCGCCTGTGCGCATACGCTCATAATGGTCGTAGCTCATCAGCACGAAGCGCGGTTTCCGGTGCTTGGTGAGCACTACGGGTTCGCGGGCCGCGGCGTCCGTAACGTCGCCGACCTGCTTGTTGAGATCGCCTGTTGTGAAGTGCCGCATGGCCTTGCTCCCTTTGCTGACCTCCATAATATCCAGATTTTCCAGATTTGCAAGAAAACGGCGCTCACGCGCCGCCTCCAGTAAGTTCCCAGACGGTGATGCCAAAGCGGCGGGCTTTGTCGCGAAGGTTTTCGGTGATGCCTGAGCCCGGAAAGATGATGACGCCGGCCGGCATGACCGAGAGCATCTCGTCGTTGCGCCGGAACGGAGCCGCTTTCGCGTGCCGGGTCCAGTTCGGCTTGAAAGCGACCTGCGTCACGCCGCGGGCTTCGGCCCAGCACGCCGCGATGCGTTCAGCACCCTTCGGCGAACCGCCATGCAGCAGCACCATGTCGGCGTGTTTGGCCAAGGCCTTATCGAGCGCCGCCCAGATCCGGTCGTGATCGTTATAGTCCAGGCCGCCGCCGAAGGCGATCTTGATGCCGGCAGGGATCAGCACCTCGGTCTCGGCACGGCGGCGGGCGGAGAGGAAATCGCGGCTGTCGATCATTGCCGCGGTCATGTTGGCGTGATTGACCTTGGAGCCGGTGCGCGGCCGCCATGCTGAGCCGATCTGTGCCTCGAAGAGGTCGGATGCATAGTCGCGCATGAACTCGAAGGCGTTGCGGCGCTCGAGGAGCGAGATCCCCTCCATGATGTGGCGTTCGAGCTCGACGCTCTTCACTTCGGAGCCGTCCTGCTCACGCTGCCCGTTTCGCTGGGCGTCCTCATTGCGCTGAAGCTCGCGCTGGATGCGCTCGCCGGCACGGTGGAAGAGATTGACCGTCGACCAGAGCAGGTCTTCGAGATCGGGCTCCAGACGCGTGTCGCCGAGCATTTCGAACATGGCGTCGAACATCGCGGTCAGCGCGGACTGGACGACCGGCTCTTCGGGAAGCGGGCGCGGGTCGGGCTCATCCTGGAACGGACGATAGCCGTAGACCTGCATCTCGTAGATGATCCGGTCGGTCGGGGACGATGCGTGGAGCTCGGTGGCGGCATCGATGGGAAGCTGGACGTTCATGTTGGTCTCCGTCGGTTGCGGCCGCGCCTCTCGCGGCCTGACGGCGATCCCTGTCCATGCGGAGGGCGGGCCAGAACCGCGGCGCTCGCGCCGCGGCCACGCAAAGCAGTGGGCCCCGTCGGGCAGGTTTTTTGTCCCGCGAGGAGCGCCGGCTCCGCCGGCGCGGGGAAAAAACCTGACCGGCGGCGGCTGGCGGCCCGTCCGCCGTATGGTAGGGGTCGCCTCTCGGCAGGCCCGCAGGCGCGCCCTCATCCGGGCGGTGACTGGCAGGCCCGGCCTTCCCTTCCCCGCCGCCGTCGCTTCGCCCATCCTCCCATCACGGCCTCATCACGACGGCAGAAAGACTTCGGCATCTTCCGGGGCGAGCTGCGCCCTGAGACTGGTGATCAGCCGGCTCGGATCCAGCCGCAGATCGTCGTTGAAGTCGCCGAGTTCCGGTGCGAGGACCAGCGACAGGATCCCGCGGGCCTGAGCCCGTCGGCTCAATCTCTGGGTACCGTTCCGGCCGGCTGCGTCGGCGTCGGCGGCGATGTAGAGGCGCACGCAACCGGGCGGCAGATCGAAGGCGGCGAGGTGATTGGCCGTCAGCGCCGAGACCATCGGCATCGCGGGCATGACGTGCGAGAGTGACAGGATGCTTTCGAGGCCCTCGCCGGCTGCCATGACCGGTACGGGCCCCCGGACGGGAAAGCCGAAGCGCACAGCATTGCCGAGCAGGCCGCCGAGCGCGCGGCGGGGATCGTCGACCTGCGCCTTGCCTCCACCGGAGGGATCGAGCCAGGTGCGATGCACGCCGGTGATCGTGCCGCCAGGATCGGTCACGGCTGCGATGAGCGCGGGAAAGCTCCGCGTCATGCCCGTCACCAGATCGCGATAGTAGCAGGACGGATGATAGCGAAGCGCGGGATGCAGGGATGCGCGCAGGATGCCCCGCTGGCGCAGGTAGCTGTCCGCCAAAGTCCCGCCCAGCGGCTGCGTCATGTGAAAAAGGCGCTGCGCGCGCTCGTCTGCCGGTCTTTCGACCGGCGGGTCGGTTCGGGCGTCGCCCCTGGACGCCGCCGGGTCAGGTTGAGGAAGGCTGAGGAACCGCCGCGCCTCGTCCGCAACGTCGCGGAAATCGATGAGCCCGCATGTTTCCCGCACGAGATCGAGCAAATCGCCATATTCGGCGGTTGCGGCATCGGCCCACCGCCCGGCACGCGGGCCGGACAGGTGGACATAGAGCGACTTGCCCTTGCTGTTGGCGGTATCGCCGACGATCCAGTAGTTGCCGGCCCTGCGGCCGGCGGAGAGATAGTGGCGGCAGACCGCCTCGGCATCGCGCGCTAGACGGTTCGCCAGTTCGGAGGCCGTAAGCATGGCGATCCTCCCTCAGTGCCGGCTGATGACATCGAGCAACCGATGGCGCTGCATCAGGCGCGATAGGATCGCAGAGCCATCATCGGTCACCGGAATAAAGAAGCGGAGCTTCCATGCGATCATCTCCGAGAACAGGCCGATGGAACGCAACCAGTCACGCATGCCGTCCGTGAAGCCGGTCAATTCGACGCGGTTGTCGTTCATGACCCGCACGCGGCGCAGCGTCATCCCACCGGCAAGGCTGATGATGGAGGAGCCATCGACCACCGATCTCCATGCCTGATCCGGGTCGAGAACCTCGCTCCGGTCTATGCCGAAACTGTTGCACAACCGTGCGAGACCGGCGGCGGCGATGACGCGGCCGACGATGCGCTCGCCGTTCTCGATTTGCAGGCGGTAGACCCTGCAATAGTCCTGTGGCAGCAGTTTCCAGATCGGAAGCAACAGTCCCGAGACGACGTGCAAGGTCGACGTCGAAAACTCCGGCACATCAGCGACCTCGGCTTTCCAGGCGGCGGCAAAGACCTGTTCGTCCGCCTCCTCCCAGTTCGTTTCTTCAAGATGGCGAATCTCGAAGCGCAGCTCGTCCATCGGCCGGATCAGCGCGACGCGCGGCTGGACCGAGCCGTCGTCGAGCATGATGGAGCGCGTCGGAGCCATAACCGCCGCGCGTTCGGACTTCCCGTTGATCATTAGCTTCGCTCGTGGATCCCGCGCCACGAGATCAAGGGCATCCTTTAGCGACATCGGCCGATTGCGGTCCATGCGCTCGATGGTCAGCAGATGCGACTGCGCGCCGGTGACCGGATGGGTGTAGACCAGCTTGCGATCCTTGAGCGTCATGCGATCGGCCGTCAGCGTCTCCAGCCCCTTGTCGTAGACGCCAGCGGCGATCGCACCCTCGATCCGGGCGGCCAACAGTTCCTCGAAGGACGCGAACAGCAGGTTCTGCATGGCAATGGTCAGCGCCAACATCCGATTGAGGAAGGTGTGGATCGGCGGAAGCTCGTCCTTCAGTCCGCCGTCCTCGTCGGAAAGGGAAAGGCCGGTGATCGCCTCGAACGTTTCGAGCGAGCAGCCGGATACCTGGCCGCTATGGACGCGTTTATAGAATTGCCGCAGCGCGTCGCGGGCATACTGGGATTCGAGGTTGTCCTCGCTACGGAACATGCCCTGCCCGCCGGTCTGACGCTGGCCACGGGTGATTGCGCCCAGCGTGTCGAGCCGCCTCGCGATGGTCGACAAAAACCGCCGCTCGGCCTTGACGTCGGTCGCAACCATCCGGAACCGCGGCGGCTGCGCCTGGTTCGTGCGATGGCTGCGCCCGAGACCCTGGATCGCCACGTCGGCGCGCCATCCGGCTTCGAGCAGATTGTGCAGGCGTTGGCGCTGGTTCTTCGCGGCAAGGTCTGCATGGTAGGATCGCCCTGTCCCACCCGCTTCCGAGAAGACCAGGATCGGCTTCTGGTCGTCCATGAAGGCGCGCGTCTCGTCGAGATTGGCGCTGCCCGGCCGGGTCTCGACAGCAAAGCGGGCGAATGCGCCGTCGCCGTCGCGGCGAACGATACGACGGGAGCGCCCAGTGATTTCTGCGACCTTGTCCGTCCCGAAATGCTGCACGATCTGGTCGAGCGCGGTCGGGATCGCCGGCAGACTGCCGAGTTTTTCCAGAAGCTCATCGCGGCGGGCGACCGCTTCCCGGCACAGGACCGCATTGCCATCAGCATCGTAGACCGGCCGTGAGAGCAGATTGCCCTCGTCGTCCGAGTATTCCTCGAAGAGCTGGGTCGGGAAGGAGTTCACCAGATACTCCGCGACGATCTCGCGCGGGGTGACGTCGACCTGGATATCGGCCCATTCCTCGGTCGGGATTTCCGCGAGCCGGCGCTCGGTGATCGATTGCCCCGTCGAGATAAGCTGGACGATGGCGGCATGCCCGTCGGCCACATCCTGGTTGATCGTACCGATCAAGGTCGGGGTTTTCATGCTGGTCAGCAGCAAGTTGAAAAACCGTTGCTTCGTGCCCTCGAAGGCGGAGCGCGCCGCTGCCTTGGCGTTTTTGTTGAGCGTCCCGGTCGGCGATGTGATGCTGCAGGCTTCCAATACCTGGTCCAGCCGATTGTGAATGACCTGATAGGCCTCGGCATAGGAATCGTAGATGCGGACCTGCTCGTCGGTCAGTGCATGTTCAAGGATCTCATATTCGACGCCCTCGAATGAGAGGGAGCGAGATGCATAAAGGCCCATTGCCTTGAGGTCGCGCGCCAGCACTTCCATCGTCGCGACGCCACCATCCTCAATCGCCGCGATGAATTCGCTGCGCGTCGCGAAGGGAAAATCGGCGCTGCCCCACAAGCCGAGCCGCTCTGCATAGGCGAGTGACTCGATCTCGGATGCGCCGGTTGCCGAGACGTAGACGACACGGGCATCGGGCAAGGCGCGCTGAAGACGAAGGCCGGCGCGACCCTGCTGCGAAGCCGCCTTGTCGCCGCGGTCGGACTTGCCGCCGGCCGCATTCGCCATTGAATGCCCCTCGTCAAAGATCACGACACCATCGAAATCGCCGCCAAGCCAGTCGACGATCTGCTGGACGCGGGAGCGCTTTCCCTCGCGTTCGTCCGTGCGGAGCGTCGCGAAGGTGCAGAAGAGGATCCCCTCTTCCAACTTGATCGGCTTCCCTTGGCGGAAGCGTGACAGAGGCGTGACCAGCAGCTTCTCCTGGCCGAGCGCGCTCCAGTCGCGCTGGGCATCTTCGATCAGGGTCTCCGATTTGGAGATCCACACATGCCGCCGGCGGCCCTTCAACCAGTTGTCGAGGATGATGCCGGCTGCTTGCCGGCCCTTCCCGGCTCCTGTGCCGTCGCCTAGAAACCAGCCGCGACGATATCGGAGAGCGCCTTGAGTGTCGGGGGCCACCGCTGCCAGATTGTCGAAAGAGTCATCGACCTTCCAATGACCGGCGAGATGGCCGGAATGAGCCTCGCCGGCATAGATCACGCTTTCGAGCTGAGCGTCGGAGAGATCGCCGTTGGAAATCACTTTCCTGGGGAGATGGGGCCGATAGCTGGGCTTCGGCGGGGCAACCGATGCCATGGCGACGGACTCGACAAGCTTGTCGGGATGCGGCTTGGCGTCGGGGATGCGGATTGCCCGGAGCTCATAGGGCTCGTAGATGCCATCAGCGGCCTCCAGACGCGCCGATGGCGGCGCATCCCGCAGCTCGTAGGCGAGCTCGACGATCTCATCATAGGCCGGCGCGGGCGGCGGCGACACCCGGCGCGGGGTGCGGGCAGAGACTGCCGAATGCGGATGCATCCCGGCGACCGCGGCGGGGCGCAGTGTTTCGGCCGCCTTACGCGTGGCCATTTTCGCGGCGCAGGCGCGGAGGATGCCGTTGGACAACGCGCTGATGGAGTTCGACGCGGCCGAGGGCGAGCGCGGCGGCAGGCCCGAGATCCAGGACAGCAATGTGGTGAGATCGGGCGCGACACCCATGCTCGCGACGAGCTTTGTCGGATCGGCGGAGGCAATCTTGTCGATGACCGTCAGCCGCGTTTCCATGTTCGTGCCGTGGCGGGAATAGACATCGCCGGCGATCGCGGCGCTGAACACGACCGTGCCGCGCTCCTGCAAGCGAACGAAGGCGTCACGCCATTTCGGGTTGTCGGGAGAAAGGCTGGAGCCGGTGATGGTGACAAGGCGGCCGCCGGGCGCAAGATGGGCGAAGGCCGAGGTGAGATGCCGCCACGCTGCATCGGCCATACGACCCTCGACATGCACCCCGGCCGAGAACGGAGGGTTCATCAATACGACGGTGGGGCGAGCGACGCGATCGAGATAGTCGTCGATATGGGCCGCGTCGTGGTGCGTGACCGATGATCCGGGAAACAGATGCTCGAGGAGGGAATGACGGACCGGCGCATATTCGTTGAGCACGAGGCGCGCGCGGGCGATCTCGCCGAAGATCGCCATGAGGCCGGTTCCGGCGGAAGGTTCTAGAACGACGTCGTCTGCCATGATGCCGGCGGCGCGGGCTGCGACATAACCGAGCGGGATGGGCGTGGAAAACTGCTGGAGCCTCTGGCTTTCCTCGGATCGACGCGTGTGCGTCGGAATGCGCGCCACGAGCCTCGTCAGGATGGAAAGGGCTGCCGCGGGCGTATTCGTGCGGGCGGAAATAGCCGAGCCGAACTTGCGAAGGAAAAGAACCTGGGCCGCTTCGGTCGCCTCGTAGGCGTCCTTCCACGACCAGTATCCTTCGGCATCCGAGCCGCCGAATTCAGTGGTGAGGATGGCGCGCAGGTGGCCCGATGTGATCGTATCGCCAGATTCGAGAAGCGGCAGGAGCACACCTCCGGCCGCAAAGATGCTGCTCGCACGGCCGCGTTCTTCGGGCGAGCGGGGCGCAAGGGCGATCGCGTTCGCGCCGCGGGAGGACAAAACGTTCATGGGAAACCTCATCGAGAGCGAGAAAGAGCCGGCCTCCGGGCGCTCTCCAACCCCGCCAGGCCACCCCTTTCCGGCCCCTCTCTCCCTCTCGGCGGCGCAGACGCGGCGCCCGGCCTTCAGCCTGGCGCGAGCTTGAGGTTTCCGAACGCAGCGACGCCGGCGACCGAGACTTCGTGCAGGACGGCGTTGCCGCCGGCGGCGATCCATGCGGCCGCCTGCTCGGCGGATAGCTCATGCACATGGACGAGGTTGCGCTCGGCGGCCGCGCGCTGGCGTTCGAACGCTTCCCCGTCCTCGAACGCGTAGAGCGTGTCGCCCGGGCCGTCCCAGAAGACGATGGCGAAGCGGGTCGGCTCGACGACTTCCGAACGAAAGTTCAGGAAGACGGGCGTAGCGGCGTGGGGCGAGGCGAGGATAGACGGCCTCATGTTGCCCGGCCCGGCGCTCCTTTCGGAGCACCGGGCCGGGCTTGAAGATTCGGGGAAAGAAGTCAGGCGCTTCACCGCCCCGATGAAGGGGCCGATCTACCGTATCGCCGTCGCCCCGATGTCAGGACCGACCGGAGGCGGCTACCGCATTGCCGGTATAGACCTGGATCAGTTGCTCTCAACCCGAATGGTGAAGGTCACTGACATACGACCTGCCCCCCACTCATTATTCGGGTGCTCCGAGGGAGCGGCGCACCGTGCCATCATTCGGCACCATGCGCGACGGCTAAAATGCGCCCTGACCGGAAACATGTCCTCGCCGTAGTGATGAAGCCTGGTGTGATGCCGTCGGCATAACCAGCGCACCTTCAAAGTCTCACCGTATTAAATTCTCTCATGCTGCCGCAGGTAATGGTGCGACTTTGATGTCGCGCTCATGGGCTCTCACCTGCGCGAGATCATAAGCTCCCTGCATCCGCAGGAGCGTTTCCGCCCGCAATCCGAAGGCTTTCTCGAAACGGATCGCCATTTCTGCCGACAGCGCGGTGTGACCATTCAGAACATTGCTCAGGTTCTGGCGGGAAACATCCAGATGCTCGGCGAGCGCCTTCACATTGATACCGCGCGGCTCAACGATCTGGCGCTTGAGCCAAGGGCCGGGGTGAACGTGGATCGAAGGATGAATCTTGATAGCCATCAGTGATAGTCCTCCAGATCAAGGTTAGCGATGGTGACGTCATCAGCCAGAGTGAATGTTAACCGCCAGTTCTTGGTAACCGTCATGGCATACATACCTTTACGATCTCCGGTGAGGGCGTGGAAGCCGAAGTTCGGCGGGACGCCGAGTTCTTCAATATCGGTAGCCGCAACGATAAATGCGATCATGTCGATGACGCGATCGACTTCGATGACACCCTTTACGCGGCCCTTTTCGACAAGGTTTCGCAGGGCCTTGTGCTTGATGCTCTCGATTTCCATGTGTCGCGTTATAGACGACACATGCGCCTCGTGTCAACTGTCGATTGACACGATTTACCATCGCGAACCAGAACGATGGTAGCGATAAATCGCGGCAAAAATAATAGTACGGTCATCGCTTTGACACCGACTCGATGAACAAGCTTCCCGCCCTCATGCGCAAGCGGACCGTTCGGCTGCTACCGATCGTCATCTACCCTCTCCACTCGGTTGCGAAATAGGTCAGAGCAAAGGCGGGCAAGCTGGAAGCGACACATGAAGTCAGGCTCCAGTTGTCTTGGACGAAGGACCGTATGCCGGCTGTAAGGAATAAGATCGTGCTGAGCCCGGGCGGAATTTTACTATTAATATTTTTGATAGTATAATATCGCCGCGCCGTTTAGGGTCTGGTCTGAGTGGGAGAGATCGACAGTGCGAATATTCACGATTGGCGACAAGGTGTTTTCGGAAACCTCCCCGGAGTTTCGGGAACTTCTTCCGCACGCTTATGAGGAGCGGCTACGCCCGATGTGCATGTGCAGGCAGCCACCGGTCGCGATGTACATCGCCCGGCTGGACGACCAGTATGTCGTCAAGCGCATGCCGTTATCCGGGCGCGAGCACGATCCGGCCTGCTCTTCCTATGACCCGCCATACGAGCTTTCCGGCCTCGGGCCGCTCATCGGCAGCGCAATCCAGATTGACGCCAGCGGAAAGGCCGATCTGAAGCTCGATTTCTCCCTGACGAAACGGGGGCCGCGGGCAGCGGCTGGTGCGCCGACGGAACAGTCGGAGCCGGGGATTCGCAGCGAGCCAAGGAAACTGTCGCTGAAGGCGATGCTCCATTATCTCTGGGAAGCCGGCGAGCTCACGGAATGGCGTTCGGTCTGGGCGGGGCGGCGCGGCTGGGGCCGGGTCCGCACCAGCCTGATCAACGCGGCTTCGCAGATGACGGCAAGAGGCGGACCGCTCAGCGATATGCTCTATGTGCCCGAGGTCTATCAGGCGGAAGACAAGGACGGCATCGCCGCACGGCGCGCGACCGCACTAAAGGGCGTGCAGGCGACGGGTGCTGGACCACGCAAGCTAATGATGATCGTCGCGGAGGTGAAGGAGTTTTCTCCGGCGCGCGAGGGACAAAGGATCGTCGTGCGCCATATGCCTTTCCCCCTGATGATCGAGGACGGAGCCTGGCGGCGGCTGCCGGCCCGCTACGAAACCGAGCTGGAATTGTGGCGCTCCAGCGAGACGTTCCACCTGATTGTCATCGCCACCTTCGGCATCTCCACCGCAGGCATTGCATCGGTCGACGAAGTCGCTTTGATGGTCGTGAACGAACACTGGCTGCCCTTCGAGGACATCAATGAACTGCGACTGCTGGAGAAACTCGGCCACCTGAAACGCAAGAGCGTCAAGGGCCTGCGCTTCAATCTCCCGCGCGACGCGCCGATCGTGTCGGTGACGCTGCCGGAACAAAAGCCCGCGCCGGTGGCCATGTTCATCGTGCCGGCGAGCGCGAGCGAGGAATACGAGCACGCGCTTGCCGATATGATTGAAACCAGACCAGAGATCACACCTTGGGTCTGGCGTGTCGGCGATGGCGAGATTCCCCGACTTCCTTGATCGTGGACTTCCTGGCCCCTGCCGTTGACAGGCTTTCTCGAATAAGAACAGGTGCTGGAAGACAGTCATCTGCCATAGTCAGCCGGAGCATCATGAAGCCTGAGAAAAAGCCCTTCGTCGTCGAGTTCAAGAATCGGCGACGTCTGCCCCGGAAAGAAACGTCGATCTGGGGACGCATCGACCTGAAGGCGGCTGGCGACGCGATCTCGGCTGAGGAGATGGTCAACGAGGCTGTAGCGATCGCTAACGGGCCAACGCCGAATTCCGAAGCCACGCCCAACCCGGCTACCATCATCGCCTGATGGCGTCTGGCGTCAGGACTTCTCGGTGAACAGCTGATCAATAGCGAGCGCTGCGGTGGCGATGTCCCGTCGGCGGCCGGCGACGGACTTCATGACGGTTTCCAGAAATTCCTCGGGCTCGCCATCACGATGTGGCCCGTATTCGGACCAGTCCAATGCGCCGACGACAGCGGGAACGAAATCGAAATCGAAGGTAAATCCGCCCTCGTCCAAAGCGTCCGAGAGAGCAGTGTATGCTTCCTCTGCGAGGGGTACGATTGCCCGGACATGCGTTCGCATTTCCTGCCAGCCGGCCGCATCCCACAATTCCGACATACGGATAACGCCATCGGGAACCGATCGGTGATCCTCATGGAGGCCGCGGAAATAAAGCATGGCCTCCCAGATGCAGAGTGCCGTCTCCATCTCGCCGACGGTGAAAGAGCGCGATGCGGCGACGACTGGAGTAGCGTCCACCGGCGAAACAGCCGCAGCCGGCGGCACGAACGCGCGATCCTGCGAACGGAACCGATTGAGCAACTCCTCGCTGTTCGCATGATGGATGCCTTTGCCGGTGATGAGCGAAACGCTGGCGCCATAGGTCTCCGGCCGCTGTGACGGATGGTTCATCCATTGGATCACCGTCACTTCCGCCAGGCTCGGCGAGCGCGCGACAATGTCCTGCACGATGAACTGCCACGGGAATTCGCTCAGATCGACCTCGACATTGATGTCCAGATTCTCGCCGTCTGGCGACGTTGGCAACAGCGAGAGGATGCGATTGCCGATGAAGGCGTCGAGCGCGCTCTTCGCTTGCGACGCCGAGGCGCGAAAGGTGCTGACGAGCGCCCGCCGTTTGACACTGATCGGATTGATCGGGCCGACGTCGGTGAACATGACAAGCCCGGCGGCGGTCTCGCTGCATTCGAGCACATGGGTCAGCATGAGCTGTTCGAGCGGCGTGACATCGGCAAAGGGAATTGGTGGATAGATGTAGATCTGGGTTTCGAGAATGGTCATGGGAGTGCCTTTCCGTGAATGCGAGAAACCCGGCCCGATGGCCGGGGTGCTGAAGAGACCGAGAGGAAGTGATTGGGGAGGCAGACCCGGATCAGGCTGCGCTTTCGAGCATCTTTCGGGCTTTGCCCTCCAGCTCCAACCGGGTGTCCTGATGCGCTTTCCCGCGTGCCAGCGCGGTGATGCCCTGGACGAAGTCGAAGATGGATTCCGGCGGCCTGCCTTCCTCGGCAAGCACCGTGTCGATGATCTTGCCGGTTTCCGCCTTCGAGAACCCACGCTTGCGCAGGAAACTGGACCGGTCCTCTTCATTGCGGGCGACAACGGTTTCGCGGGCAGCACGGATACCGGCGATGAAGGGCGCCGGCGACGAGTTCGCGAAATTCGTGAGGGCCGGGGCCGCCTCATGCGCGAAGCGCTTTGCCGCGAATTTCGAGTGGCGAATGGTAATCTCCTCGAAATTCTCCGTGCCCCAAAGATTGCGATTGCAGCACACCGCTCGTAGGTAAAAGCTCGCAATCCCAAGGGTTTTCGAACCGACTTCCGAGTTCCAGGCATAAAAGCCTCGGAAATAAAGGTCCGGCTCCCCGTTCGGCAGGCGGCCGGCTTCGATGGGATGGGTATCGTCAACCAGGAAGAGGAAAACGTCCCTGTCACTGGCATAAAGCGTCGTCGTGTCCTTGGTCACATCGACGAAGGGATTGTGGGTCATGGTCGACCAGTCGAGCACGCCCGGAACCTTCCACATCGTGTCGCCCACACCATCGCCGGCGATGCTCATCACGGCAGCAACAAGATCCTTGTCCCAGATGCGCCCATATTCGGGGCCGGTCACCGCACGCAGCTCGACGCGCCCATCGTCCATCTCCAGGGTCTTGACCAACTCGGCGCTGTGGTTGAGCAAGCCGTGCTGGAGATTGATCGCGGCGAGCGGGGCGGAAAGCTGGCGCATGTAGCTCGCGGGCGCGCCGACAAGGCTGCACAATTGCCCGTAGCTCCAATGCGTCGGCGCCATCGGCACCCGGCTGCCGGGAACGACAAGCGAAAGGCGCTCGGCGTTATCGCGCGTTGCTTCCACGCGGATATCCGCGCTCTCGACGGTGCGAACACGGGCGTGCTCCGTCCGCTCGCTGACGGCGCGATGGAGGTCGGAGAGCGAGAGGTAGCGCTCGTCATCCGGGCGAGAAAACCATTCGGACGAGACGCGGCCGATACGCTCGCCGCGCGAGATATCGACCTTGAAGCCGGACGTTACCGCCGGCGAGCTGGAGATCATGGAATGCATGTCGAGTTCTCCTGAAACGAAAGAGCCCGGCCGGCGCTATCGCGCCAACCGGGCTGGTGAGATGAACATGGACCGCTGAGGAACTATCCGACGCGGCGATGGACCAGCTGCGGACGCCCCCTCTCGGAGCACCCGGAGCCCGGCCCCGGACCGCCCTCCTCTCCCTCTCGCGGCGCAAATCGACCGCGTTGGAGCTGTCTTGCCATGCTACCAGTCGTAGAACGGCAGGCCGTCAACCTCGTCGGCGTCTTGATGGAACAGGATGTGGCTGCACCCGTTTTGCCCGGCCCATGTCATGACTGCGAACAGATCCTCGGGAATGCGCTGATCGCCTTCGCCGCAGTTCTCGTCATGGGCGTAGATGAACCAGCCGTAGTCGGAATAGCATCCCCCGGCACATGGCCACTCAGCACAAGGCTTGGTGTTGAGCATTGTTGCTGTCGACGCCGATACGTGTCCGGTCGAGATCTTGGCGACCCGTAGTTTTTCGAGATTCGTCATAACGATTGTCCTTTCGGAATGCCCGCCTGCCCTGGGCAATGGCAGGGCTGGCGGCTGGGGAAGAGGGTCATCCGTCGATCACACCTCGGCATGATCGTCGTCTTCGGTGCGGGCGATGCCGGCGAGATGTTCGATCAGGCTGCGCGAAAGGTCCTTCTGCTCGGCCCAACGGCAGACCAGCAAAAGAAGGGTGAACCCATCCCATCCGGCCTGGCCGGCGATGCGCTCGAGCTCGTCGTAGGTGGCGTTGCGCATCAGGCTGCCCGCCCTTCGATGACATCCGCGCAAACTTCTTCGGCGGTCACTTCCTCAAGACGAATGTTGATGTGCCCGCTTTCTTGGAGCCAGCGCTCCGCATCGGGCCTGTTTTTCGCGAGATAGACGAGGATGCTGTGCGCACCGTATTCCTGAAGGACGCGGAACTCACCGGCTTTCGGTCGTCGAACAACCGCGAACGTCAGATCGCTATCGAGCGGAAAGGCTTCACGCGCTGCAATCGCAGCATCGAGGTCCATCGGAAAGTCGCCCTGCAGCAGCGTGATCGCGCCATGAGTAGACCAGATGATGCTGGAACGGGGCGGCGTGCATCGCACGAGCCAGCCAGCGCCGTTGCGCTTTTTCCACGCGGCGAAGGCTTGTATGTCATCCTCCGGCGGCCGGGGTGTGAGGTCGTGGTAGCGAACCAAAGCGCCGATCGGCGCCCGCTCGTATATCGTCATGACGGACATGGTCATCTCCGAATTTCGAGAAACAGAAAGGCCCGGCTGGACGGCCGGGCCTCGGATTGATCGTTGGTGCTGTGAGGATATTTCCTGCGGCTTCGAGATGCCCGGCCGTGTCCTCGCCGGGATCGCCATGGGGTTCGACGGTGACTCCGTCATAACCGCTCTGCCTCGGCGAGCTCGTCAGGATCGCGTGCGCCTGCGAGAATCGCCTCGCCTCGCGCGACAGCGGAGACGGCGCGCGCGAGCCAGTCGTCCGACGCCGTCCGGGCCGCCTGGACATCCGCAAGGAGCAGCTTCAGAAGGCCAAGCAGGATTTCGAAGTGCTTGACCTTCCTCTCGGCCGTTTCCGAAAAGTGCGTTGGAACCGGGATTGCCGGGCCGGAATAGGCGGCGTCGACCCCGTTCCAGATACCGGAAACGTAGGTCTCACCGGCGTGTTCATAGCTCAGCTTCTCGGCGGACCAGTCATCGTCCTCGGTGGCCTGGCGGCAGGCGAGCACAACGGTTTCGGCGTGATAGGTGCGATGACGGTAGGCTGGCAGACGATAGCTCGTCTCAATGGTGTAGTCAGGCATCTTGGACTCCTGGAACGAAAAAGCCCGACTGGCGCTGACGGGCCAAGCGGGCTTGTGAAATGAGAATGGACAACTGGGTCGCCGGACGGTTGGGATGGCGGTTTGGAGAAGACGCGGGAACGCGTTGTCCAGGCATCAATGCGCCGGTTGGCGCATGTCATAGGTCTCCAGATCGAGAAACAGAAAGGCCCGGCGCGGCGGCCGGGCCTCGGATTGATTGTTGGCGCTTCGCGGATTTATTCCGCGGCTTCGAGATGACCGCCCTGATCCTCGTGGGGATCGACGGCCGCCTGCTCGTCGTCGACGCCCTCGGTCAGGAACGCCGGAAGCGCGACCTCGACGGCGTCGGTATCGACGTCCTCAACGATCACCGTTTCAGCCGTCTCCGAGATCCCGGTCTCATCCGCGATTTCATCGGCAGGATAACGCAGCACCTCGGGGAGCCATCCGCTGCCGTCGAGCAGCCGGGCAGCTTCGCGCGCCATGTCCTGCTTCTTGAGGTGGTCGATGAGCTGCGCGGACTGGTCGCCCTTGGCTTCGCGAACGGCCTGCAGGATGTGGGCCTTGGTCACGCGGCCGAGATAGTTGTCGACCGTCGGGCTCCAGCCCGCACCCACCATGCCGAACCCGATCGTCTGTGCCAGCTGCACGGCGTGCTGGTTTTCCTTGGTGCGCCGGTTCCATTGCTGGATCGTGGCGTTCAGCGACATCGACGCGCAATGGGCAAACAGCGCCAGCCGGCTGTCCTGATCGAGCGCGTTCAGGTAGGCCCACACCGCATCGGCTTCACCCGGAAGATCGTGCCCCCAGTTTTCCTGGCGCTGTTCGATCTCCTTTGCCCAGACCGTGTCGGCGAGGCCCTGCGTCTTGGTCGACACCGTATGCTGCACCGTGATTTCCAGGCAAGACGCCGTGCCGTAGTGGTAGAAGGTCTTCAGCACAAGAAGGTGAAGCACGGCGATGAAGGCCGTCATCGGCTCATTGGCGAGCGCATTCCTGAGCGCAAGGGTGCGGGCCGCGGTCAGGTCCTCAATGAGGCGTTCCGAGAGCGGCCGGATCTTGCCGTCGTCCTCCTCCGGCTCCTCGACACCAACGGACTTGCCGTTGACCGTCACGCCACCTTCCGCCGACGCGACGACGTCGTCCCCGCCATTGCCATCCGCATCGACGGAATCGCCCCCTTCCACCTCGATGACAGGCTCGTCCTCGGGCCGGACGAAGCCGCGCTCGATTTTCAGTTCGCCATTGCCGGCCAGCGAGATGAAGGCGCCGCCGCGAGCGACGTCGTCGGGATCGAGTACGTAGGGCCGTTCGTTCAGCGCCGTGAGCTGCGCATCAAGATCATCGAGGCGCGCTTCCGTCTCCTCGGAATAATCCTCGGCGGCCTCGTATTCCTCGCTGAGCTTGTCGAACTCCGCCTGCAGGCTATCGTGGCGAGCAAGCTCTTCCTCGGTGAACTCCGCCTGCTTCCCATAGAAGCGGCGAAGACCGGATGCGTGGCCGAAATGGAAGTCGATGGCGGAATCGACCCACTTCCAGCCTTCCTCCGTCTTCAGCGCTTCGGCGTCTGCCGTCAGCTTTTCCAGCACAAGCTGTTCAAGGAGCGCCGGATCCTGAAGCCATCCACCGTTGTCCTGCTCGAAAAGATCGCGCATGACGATGCCGCCGGCGGTCTCGTAGGCTTCGACGCCGACGTAGACCGCACGGCGATCCGTTGCCCGGACCGCCGTTTCGGTCAGCAGCCGGCGGATGTAGTAAGGATCCGTGCTCTGCGTGCGCGAAACCGTCTCCCAGACCTGCTCCTGGCGCGCATGATCCTTGGTGAGCGAGAACGCCATCACCTGGCCGAGCTTCATCTGGTCGTCGCCATAGAGCTGGAGCAGACGCGGCGAGACGGACGCCAGCCGGAGGCGCTGCTTCACGATCGCAACCGACATATGGAAGCGGGCGGCGATTTCCTCCTCATCGAGCCCCTGCTCGCGCAAGACCATCATCGCGCGGAATTCGTCGAGCGGATGAAGATCGGCGCGCTTGACGTTTTCGGCCAGCGAATCCTCGGCTTCGAGGGTTTCGCCTTCACTGACGATGCAGGGAACGACCGTGGTCTTCGTCATCTGCTTCCGGTCGACCAGCAGTTTCAGCGCGCGGTAGCGGCGGCCGCCGGCAGGGATGCGATAGATACCGGTCTCCCTGCCTTCGGCATCGAGTTCCGCACGCACGTTGATGCTGGTCAGCAACCCGCGACGGGCAATGTCGTCGGCGAGTTCCTCGATCGAGACGCCGGCCTTGGTCTTGCGCACGTTCTGCTGGCTGAGAACGAGCTTGTTGAAGGGAATATCGCGCCCGGCGTTGAGCGAGATTTTCTGAATGGCCTGTGCCATGTCTTGTCTCCGCGGCGGACCGGCCGGAGCCTCTCTCCAGCCACCTCAATCCGCCACGAAGACCCCTGCCCCTCTCTCCCTCCTTCCCGGTCCGCCACCCTCAACGCCACCCGCCAGCGCCCGCGTAGCTGTTGGCGGCACGCGGGTAACTGTTCATCCAGATCGTCATCTGCCGCCGCATGATGCCGATCGGCGCGCAGATTTCCGTGATCGGCGCGCTCCCGGTCACAAAGCCATCCTCCTGAAACAGTTCTACAAAGTGCTGCATGACGTCGAGGTAGAGGGCGCACTCCAGCCGATGACGGGGCTGCAGCCGCATTAGAGGCCTGTGCCCGCGCTGAGGGCCGGGGCGACGTCGTTGGGATATGTCTTCAGTATCAGCGCAAAGTATGGTGCGAGCATTGCGAAGCCGACGCACCATACTTTCATCAAGGCTCAATATGTCGGGAGCCCAAGGGAAAGATGCGCTGCTGCTTCGCGTTCCGCGGTCTGGGCTTCGCCGCGCAAGATCGTTCCGAACGCTTCGGCAAGCGCGTGTACCCCTTCCCTAATCCTGGAGGGCTCCTCGTAGGAATAGCAAAGGCGAAGTGCATTACGGACAGGTGTCAGTGGATACGACAATCGCCCGGAGTAGGTTTTCACCCCCTTGGATATCCCTAGTCCTGCAAGTTGGTCCGCATCAACTTCATCCGGCAGCTCCAGCCAGAGAAAGTAACCGCCCTGCGGTGCGCGGACCCGAGCTTCGGGAATCAATCGCCGAAGTTCCTCGACCATGACATCTCGATGCACGCGCAGCGTTCTGATAATGTCTTCGATGTGGTGGGCAACCTGGCCACTAGCGAGCATTTCTGCAAGAATGCGCTGATTGAAGGGACTGGAACCGCCATCCGCCTTTTGGACAGCCATCCTTTCGATGATCTCCGGCGCGGCAATGACCCACCCCATGCGCAACCCCGGCGCAAGTATCTTGGAGGCGGTTCCGAGTCCGATGACCACACCGGAGCGATCCAGACTTTTCATCGGCGACACCGGGTCGCCCTCGAAGCGAATGCGCCTGTACGGATCGTCCTCGACGATCACGAAGCCGAAACGCTCGGCAAGATCGATCAACGCCTTGCGACGTTCGAGGCTGGTGGTGACACCTGTCGGGTTGTGGAAATCAGGAACATCGAAGAGCAACTTCGGCAAACTCTCCCCTGCCAACCGCGCGGCCGTCAGCCGACGCTCCAGATCGTCCGCCTTCAAGCCGTGCTGGTCCTGCGGTACCGCCCATAACTCAACCTCATGCGCGCGAAGAATGTTGAGAGCGGTCATGTAGGTCGGCGCGCTTACAACGACCTTGTCGCCTGGCTCCACGAAAACGCGGCAGGCCAGGTCGAGACCGTGCTTGGCACCGTTGACCACCATCACATTGTCGCGGCGGCATGCGATCCCATCCTGCCCCACATAGCCGACAATAAGGTCGCGCAATTCGTCAAGGCCGAGAACATCGGAATACTGCATCGTCTCCGTGCGATGCCTGGTTGCCGCGACAGCCGCTTCGCCGCTGATATCAGGGAGGCAACGCGGAAATGCGTAGCCGCCGGACAGGTCTACCAGCCCCTCGGCAACGGCGTGGCTTGCATGGCCGGATGACTGCGCCCGCGATGCAAACCGATACGGTGTTGCCATCTCTGGCATGGAATTGTCTGATATCATTTTACATTACTCTGCTAAGAAAGGCGCGCGTGCGCTCTTCTTTCGGGTTGTTAAGGAGCGCGTGGGCTGGACCGGTCTCGATGATTTCACCATCGACCATGAAGTGGACGGTGTCTGCGACCTCGCGGGCAAACGCGATCTCGTGCGTCACGAGAACCATGGTCATGCCCTCTTCGGCCAGCGTTTTCATTACCGCCAGAACCTCGCCGACCAGTTCCGGGTCGAGTGCGGAAGTGGGTTCGTCGAACAGCATGAGACGCGGCTTCATGGCAAGCGCACGAACAATGGCGACCCGCTGTTGCTGCCCGCCCGACAGCTGTGCCGGATAGTCGTTTTCCTTGGAAGTAAGGCCCACGCGTGCGAGAAGCGCCCGCGCCGTCTGGACTGCTTCAGCGCGCTTAGAAATCTGGAGTGTCACCGGGGCCTCGATGATGTTCTCTAGAACTGTCATATGCGGGAAGAGATTGAACCGCTGGAAGACCATGCCGATCTGCGCACGCTGTCGGGCAAGTCCGCGCTCGTCCAGTTCATGGAAGCGCCCTTCGCGCACCTCGTAGCCCATCGGCTGCCCATTGACATATACCATGCCACCGCTCTGCTTCTCGAGTCGGTTGATACAGCGTAGTGCGGTGGATTTTCCCGCCCCTGATGGTCCGATGATGCAGGCGACCTCGCCGTCCATCACATCGAAATTGACGTTCTTCAGAACATCGATCGCGCCGAACGACTTGGAAAGGGCTTTTAGCTCGACGATTTTATTTTTCACGATCCATTCGCTCCCGTAGTCTGACGGCGCTGGAAGAAAATGATGAAGAAGTCTTTCACCGTGCGCAGAAAGGTGATCTCGTTCGCTTCGGCAAAGCCACGCGAATATCTCCGCTCAATGTAGTATTGCAGCACGCTGAAGACGGTCGTCAGGAGTAGGTACCAGATGCTTGCGACCACGAGCAGCTCCAGGATGCGGAAGTTTTCGTTGTAGATGCGTGTGGCCTGTGTAAGCAGATCGCCTGCCGCGATCACCGAAATCAGGGACGACGTCTTGAGAAGCGAGATAAACTGATTACCTGTCGGAGGAATGATTACGCGTAGCGCCTGCGGAAGAATGATGCGCGACAGCACCTTTCCCGGAGGCATGCCCAGTGCTCGCGCGGCCTCGCGTTGACCCCGGTCGACACTGAGGATGCCAGCACGAACGATCTCCGACATGTAGGCGCCTTCGTTCAGCCCCAGGCCGAGAAGCGCAGTTACCGTTGCCGTCATGAGAACATTGGTTGAAATGTCGAAAAGGACTGGCCCACCGGGTATCCCCAGCGAAACACTCGGAAAGATTATGCCAATGTTGAACCAGAAGATAAGCTGGACCAGCACCGGCGTGCCGCGGAAGAACCAGATGAACGAACCGGCAGCCGTTTGCGTTACGGGGTTGTCCGATACACGCATCACGGCCAGAACGATGCCCAACACCAGACCGATGAGCATCGAACCGCATGTTATGTACAGCGTGATCACGACACCTTCGAGGATACGCGGATCGAACATGTAGGCAGACACTGTTGTAAAGTGAAAAATCTCGTTTCGCGAAATTTGCCAGAACAGCAAGGCACCGGCCGCCGCAAGCAGGAAGCTAAACACCCAGCGTCCGGGATGACGGCGCGGAACGATTTCGAACCCGTCCTTGATCATTATCTCTCTTCCATCCGTAAGGTCAGCGGCGCAGGGAAGAACCCTGAGCCGCTCTGCAGGTTAAGACTCGAGATCACTTTGACGCGGCGTTGACGGTCGCCTTCTCGATAGCGATTCCGCTGACGTCATACTTTTGCAGGATCCTGCCGTACTCGCCGCTGGCGATAATCGCATCGAGCCCCTTGACCAGCGCGTGCTCGAGACCATCCCGGCCCTTCGAGATCGCCATGCCATAGGGTGCCGCGGAAAACTGCTCGCCGGCGAGATCCAAGGCCCCCTCCGACTGCTGCACCTTGTATGCCGACAGCGGATAGTCGTGGATGATAAGGTCCGCCCGGCCACCGCGCAATTGAAGCATCGATTGCGTGGCTTCCGGGAATTCGTTTACCGTTACTGCCGGCCGGCCTTCGGCGACACAGCTGTCCGACTGGCGTTTGGCATAAGTAGTCGCGAGGTCACCCGTCTGCGAGGCAACTGTCAGACCGCAAATGTCGCCGATGGTCTTTATGCCCTTCGGATTTCCCTTGGCGACGATCATGCCGGATCCGACATTGGCGTAGTTGACGAAATCGACCGCCTGCTGGCGTTCCACCGTATCTGTGATCCCGGTCATTCCGACGTCGAAGCGTCCGGCGCTGATACCGGGAATGATACCGTCGAACTTGATATTGACCCAGTTTACTCCCAATCCAAGTTCCTTGGCGATCGCCTCGATAATGTCGGCGTCGATACCGACATAGTTTCCGCTTGCGTCCACGGAGACGATCGGCGGGAAGGATGCGGTTGCGGCAACAGTGATGAAGCCATCCTTGATCAACCCCAAATCCTCATTCTGGGCGAAGGCGGGCGCAGACGCCCCGATGACAGCGGCGATAGCAAGCGCGATGACAGACTTATTTGCGCGTGTATCGATTTTACAGCCTTGTTTCGACATAAGTTCCCCTACTCGATTTGAAATTGTTATATAGGACATAGTGTGCCTGCACGTCCTGCTAATCAGGGCGTATGATATGGTGCACCTCACCAATATATGTTGTCCAATTCTTTTGTTTTTATGATACATAAGTGAATATTATAGGCTGAGGGACCGCTATGAATCTGAAACAGCTGGAAGCCTTCCGTGCCGTCATGATCGCGGGAAGCATGATTGGCGGCGCCAAGCTCTTGCGAATATCTCAACCCGCCGTCAGCCAAATGATCAGCCAGTTCGAACGGCAGATCGGTATCCAGCTCTTCCGACGCCACAACGGCAAAATCTCCACAACACCCGAGGCAGATATCCTTTTCGCCGAGACCGAGCGCGTTTATGCCGGCGTTAAGACCCTGGAACGACTGGCCGATGGCCTGCGTCACAATAAATACGGCACTTTGCGCATTGCCGGCTTTCCAGCGATCAGCCGCCAAGTTCTTCCGCAGATCATCTCGGAGTATTGCCGCGAACAGAGCGATATCGACGTGACACTCGATTCCACCCAGTCCCGCAATATCGCCGATCTCGTCGCCCGCCGTGATGTCGATCTCGCCCTGTCAGTGATGCCGAGCGATCGCGATGAGGTTGATGCGACGATGGTTGGAACCCTTAATGCGGTCTGCATTCTGCCGAAATCACATCCGCTGAGTGAACGGAGCACCATCGACGCAATGGATCTTGCCGGAGAGGCCTTTATATCGCTGGGTAAAAGCGACCCGTCGCGCCTGATGATAGATCAAGCCTTCGATGCACTCGGTGTGCAGCGCCGGTTGCATATTGAGACGACGCAATCCGATATCGCCTGCGGGTTCGTCGTCGAGGGCAGCGGCGTCTCCATTATCGACCGGCTGACCCTCGAATGGTTTGGCGATGACAGGATAATTGCCCGCCAATTCACACCGGAGATCTCCTTCAGAGTCTGGCTGCTGCAGCTTCGCACGGCAAGGCAACCACGCCTTGTCACAGCCTTCCGTGAATTGCTACTGGAACGATTGCCTATTCTTCTTGGAAAAGAAACAGCAACACAACTGGAGTGCGCCCCTGAGCGTGGACAATAATCAGGCCGCTGTTTTGCCAGTCTGCCGGATGTGTTGATCCCCGTACTGCTGCGGGCTCAGATAGCCGAGCGCTGAATGAAGTCTGCGTGTGTTGAGAGCGGCGGTGCAAAAGTCGGCCACGGTAGCGGCGGCATAATGCTGCCGCGGGCGGAGTAAAATCCGGCCACCTATTTCCTTTCTGCAATGATCGCAGGAGGGACAGGGGATCTACACCGTGGAACTTTATATGAGGGTTCGCCTGGCTGTTTCCGAAGGGATGACGCAGCGTCAGGCAGCTGGCCTGCCCCCGTGGAGTGATCCGTTTGGAATGTTAGTGCATGCTCGGTCTGCTGGCCACTGCGGGTGTTGACGCCGGTCCATTTTGACGGGGCCAAACGACTGCTTCAGGTGTCGGCGGCTTGTAGCCTAGCGATGAGTGGGGCCGCACGGTATTGTAATGCCGTCGCCAGTTTTCGATGATGATCTTCGCCTCCTTGAGCGTGTAGAAGATTTCTCCGTTGAGCAGTTCATCGCGGAGTTTAGAGTTGAAGCTCTCGCAATATCCGTTTTCCCAAGGGCTGCCCGGCATGATGTAGGCGGTCTTTGCTCCCACCGCCGCGATCCACTCCCGTAGCGCCTTGGCGATGAACTCCGTTGTCAGAACGAATATGGGTCGGAACGCCGCGCAGGATGAAGAGGTCGGAGAGCACGTCAATGACATCGACGGCCTTCAGCTTTCTCTCCACCCTGATGGCGATACATTCTCGCGTGAACTCGTCGATCACATTGAGCATGCGGATTTTCCTGCCGTTGTGCGTGCAATCCTCGACGAAGTCGTAGGACCAGACATGGTTTGGAGATTCCGGCCGAAGCCGGATGCACGAACTGTCGTTCAACCACAGCCGCCTGCGCTTCGGTTGCTTGTGAGGCACTTTCAGCCCCTCCCGCCGCCAGATGCGCTCGACCCGCTTGACGTTCACGATCCAGCCAGCCTGATGCAGCATCGCCGTGATGCGGCGATAGCCATAGCGGCCATACTGGAGAGCGAGTGCCGTGATGTCGGCGGTCAACGCCGCCTCATCATCCGGGGTCTTGGCTATCTTGCGCTGTGTGGAACGATGCTGACCGAGAACCCGGCACGCCCGACGTTCGGACACTTTCAGTTCATCGGTGACATGGTCCACGCAAGCGCGGCGACGGGCAGGGCTCAGAAGTTTCCCTTGGCGGCCTCCGCAAGAATCATCTTGTCCAGCGTGAGATCGGAAACGGCCCGCCGGAGCCGGGCATTCTCCACTTCCAGCTCCTTCAGACGCTTCACCTGGTCGCCCTTCAGACCACCGTATTCGGAGCGCCACCGGTAGTATGTTACTTCCGTCACGCCTATCGACCGGATCGCCTCCGCCATCGATTTTCCCTGCGCATTCAGCACGTCAACCTGACGAAGCTTCGTGACGATCTCTTCCGCCTTGTGTCTTTTCGCTGCCATTTCAATGTCCTTCTGAGGCTCGTAAGCCATACTTCATGAAGGATCACTTTTCAGGGGGCAGACCATAGATATCAACCGCACGTTCGGCGGTGATGTAGCCGTTCATGATGTCCTCGCGCACCAGCACGGGATCTCGGTTCTTCGGATCGCCCACCCCGCCGCCGGCCCCGGTGATGACGCGGATCACGTCGTCCGTGTCGACCCGGATCTCGGAGGCGAATGCGTGGCGCTCGACCTCCCCGTTGGTGCGCATCACCAGCACATAGTTGGCCGACCCCTCGTTACCGCCGTCGATGCCCCAGGGCAGGATCCGCGAGCGGGTGTAGCCGACGGTGAGGAAGGAATCATCGCGGCGGATGCGGTAGTCCATGCGGATGCCGTGGCCGCCGCGCCATTTGCCTTCGCCGCCCGGGTCGGTGTTGAGTTCCATGCGATCGACGAAGAGGCCGTTGCGCGCTTCCGATATCTCGGCCGGGCAATTGTAGGTCTCGCCGTGAACGCCGGAGAAGATCGCCGCATTGCCGTCGCGGCCGTCGGATGCGCCCCAGCCGCCGATCTGCGGCTCGATGATCGTATATTGCCGTCCGGTATCGGGGTGGATGCCGCCGATGAAGGTACCGGCGATCGAGGAGAAGTGGCCGGCCGGCAGCTTTTCTGGGATGTAGGGCGCAAGGCACCGCCACAGGAGGTCGTAGACCCGGATACCCACTTCCGAGTAGAAGCCGACCGCCGCCGGTTCCTTCGCATGGAAGCAGGATCCTTCGCGCGTCAGGATCCGAAGTGGGCGGAACGAACCCTCGTTCGCCGGCGAGGCGGGATCCGTGATCGACTTGAAGATGATCTGCATGCTGACGAGCGTATCCTCGTAGCTCGTGTTCGACGGCCCGTCCTCCTGATCCGGGTTTTCGCGAAGATCGACCACGAATTCCGTCTCGGAAATCGTCACCTTCACGTTGAACATGCGGCCGTCGTCCTGCTCCTCCGTCAGTTCGAAGGTGCCGTGCGGGAGTTTCGCGAGTTCGGCGAGCGCGATTTTCTCGCCATGGTCCATGAAGCTCGCCATGGCCGCCTCGAAGGTGGCGACCGTGTATTTTTCAGCGAGTTCGGCAAGGCGCCTGGCGCCGATGCGCACGGAGGCGATGGCGGCCCAGAGGTCGCCCTCGAGGAAGTCGGGCATGCGCGAATTGACGGTGATGATATCGAAGATGCCGGGGATCGCCTCGCCCTTCGAGATCATCTTGATGGCCGGAAGGCGCAGGCCCTCCTGGAAGATTTCCGTCGCATCGGCCGAGAGCGACCCCGGCGACTTGCCGCCGACATCGGAATTGTGGGCGATGTTGGCGGTCCAGGCGATCAGCTTGCCGCCGACGAAGACAGGCATGCAGACGACGAGGTCGTTGAGATGCGTGACGCCGCCATGATAGGGATCATTTGTGATGAAGACGTCGCCGGGCTGGATTTCGCCCGGCTTCGAGAACTTCTTCAAAAGCACCTTCACCGACTTGTCGAGCACGCCAATGAAGCCCGGAATGCCGGCGCCGGAGGAGGCAAGGCGTCCTGCCGCGTCGGTGATGCCCGTGCCCATGTCGAGCACTTCGTAGATGATGGAACTCATCGCCGTCTTGCGCATGGCCGCAAACATCTCGTCGGCCGTCGCCTGCAGCGAGTTCTGGATGATCTCCAGCGTGATCGGATCGTGGGAAGCTGTCGTCATGTCCCGCACTCCTCAGGCTTTCAGGTGAATGTGGATATTGCCGAAACCGTCGATCTCGACGCGGTTGCCGGGGTGGATGACGATCGTCGTGCCCGGATCCTCGATGATCGCGGGACCGGTGAAGGCCATGCCGGGCTCCAGCTTTTCGCCGTCGTAGATCGCGGCCGGATGGGTGCCTTCCAGCGCATAGTCGACCTTGCGCTCGCCCTTCAGTGCGGCGGAGGCCGGCGTCGCGGAAAGCGGCTTTTCCTGCATCTTCAGCTTGCCGACCTCGGCCGAGGCGACGAGGTGAATGCCGACCAGCTCGACGGGGGCGTCGAGGCGGTAGGTGTATTCCCGCTCGTAGGTCTCGTGGAAGGCGGCCTCGATGGCGGCAAGGCTTGCATCGGTGATCGCGCCCTCGATGAGGACTTCAGTCGTGTGCTCCTGGTTCTGGTAGCGGAACTTGCCGTAGCGCAGGAACCGGACCTTTGGCCTGTCGACGCCTTCCTCGCCGAATTGCTGGTGGGCCAGCGCCTCGGTCTCGGCGAAGAGCGCCTCGATGGCGGTCGCAGCGTCGGCTTTCAGGTCGGCGAGCTTGGTCACGAAATAGTCGCGGCGCAGGTCCGACATCATCATGCCCCAGGCGGAGAACACCGAAGCGCCCGCCGGGATGACGACCTTTTTCACGCCCAGCTCCGTGCCGAGCGCCACCGCATGCATCGCGCCGCCGCCGCCGAAGGCGACCAACGTGAAGTCGCGCGGGTCGAAGCCTCGGTTGAGCGAGACGAGCTTCAGCGCGTTGACCATGTTGTTGTTGGCGATGCGCACGATGCCGCGCGCGACCTCATCGGCCGAGACGCCGAGTTTCGTGCCGACATCCGACAGCGCCTTTTCCGTCGCCGCCATGTCCGCGACGACGGAGCCGCCGCAGAAGTAATCACGGTTGATGCGGCCGAGCCAGAGATTGGCGTCGGTGGTGGTGGCATTGGTGCCGCCGCGGCCATAGGCGGCGGGGCCGGGCATGGCGCCGGCCGACTTGGGGCCGACATGCAGCTTGCCGAAATCGTCGACCCAGGCGATGGAGCCGCCACCATTGCCGATCTCGACGAGATCGACCACCGGCACCATGATCGGGTAGCCGGCCGAGGTGCGGTCGCGCTCGATCCAGTAGTCCGTCATGATGCGGACCTGGCCATCCTCGATCAGCGAGCACTTCGCCGTGGTGCCGCCGATATCGAGGGCCAGCACATTCGATTCGCCGATCAGCTTGCCGAGCTCGGCCGCACCCCAGAAGCCGGAGGCCGGCCCGGATTCGACCATGGTAATCGGAATTTTCTTCACCGATTCAAGGGAATCCACGCCGCAGTTCGACTGCATCACGAAGAGGTTACCGTCGAACCCCTTGCCGGCGAGGCCGTCGTTGAGGCGCGACAGGTAACGCTCGGCCGTCGGCTGCACGTAGGCGGACATGACGGTCGTGTTGGTGCGCTCGTATTCGCGCCATTCGCGGGTGATCTGGTGCGAGGCGACGGTGGCAATTTCCGGCCACAGGCGCGCGATCTCGGCGATTGTCGCCTGCTCGTGGCTGGGATTGGCATAGGAATGCAGGAAGCAGACGGCGATGGCCTCGACGCCGTCGGCGCGGAAGGCGTCGAGGATTTCGGGCAGGCCCGAAAGGTCGAGCGGCTTCATCTCCGCGCCGTGATAATCGAGGCGGCCCGGCAGCTCGCGGCGAAGATAGCGCGGCACGAAGGGTTCCGGCTTCCTATAATGCAGGTTGAAGAAGTCCGGCCGGTTGCCGCGAGCGATCTCCAGCGTATCCCGGAAACCTTCCGTGGTGATGAGGCCGACCTTGACGCCCTTGCGCTCGGTCAGCGCGTTGATGACGACGGTGGTACCGTGCGCGAAGAAGTCGACGGTCTTCGGATCGACGCCGCCCTTGTCGAGGACGTTCAGTACCCCTTGCTCGAAATTGGGCGGGGTGGTGTCGGACTTGGCCGTCGTGATGCGGGACTCGCCCGTTTCATGATCCGTCTCGAAGCAGACGAGATCGGTGAACGTGCCGCCGACGTCGGTCGCGACACGAATGGTCTTTCGGCTCATGCCGCCAACTCCTTTTCAAGTTTTTCATGCAGAAGGATGCAGATCGTACCGGGCAGCTTCAGCTGTTCGGAAGCGGCGACCCGGTCTTCGGTGTAGTAACCGGCCTCGTGCGAGCAGTTCAGGGTCGCGACGACCTTGCCGCCGATGATCACGGGCACGTTGATGATGGCCTCGCAGCCGATCGACTTCATCACGTCGGCATCGTGGAAGACCCTGGCGATGGTCTCGATGTCATTGGCGACGAAAGACCGCTTTCCGACATTCACGACGTCAGTCCATTCGTTCAGCTCGTAGGGCTTCTCGCCATGCACCGGATAGACTTCCGGGTTCGTGGAATAAAGACGCCGTGCGACCAGCCTCTCGTCGTCCTCGGTGGTGACGGTGAAGAGCTTCGCCCCGACCAAGACCCGGACGAGCGCTTCCAGTGCGCCGAAGAGCCGCTCCGAGGTCAGGTCGGCAGCGGAAACCACTGCCAGAAACTCTTGGTACGCGGTATCAGGCATTTCCATTCTCAAGCTCCATGATTTGTTCCCTCAGCGCCGCTTCCTCTGAGCTGACGACGGGAACGGCGCCGATGAGTCGGCGCGTGTAGGGATTTTCGGGTCGGGTGAAGATCACGTCGGTCGCGGCGAGCTCGACCAGCCGACCCTTCTCGAAAACGGCGACCCGGTCTGCGATATTGCGCACGACCGAAAGGTCGTGGGTGATGAAGACATAGGTCAACCCGCGGCTTTCCTTCAGCGTCTTCAGAAGCTTCAGCACGCGCGCCTGTACCAGCACGTCGAGCGCGGAGGTCGGTTCGTCGAGCACGACGAGTTCCGACTGGCATGCGAGCGCCCGGGCGATCGCGACGCGCTGGCGCTGGCCGCCGGAAAGGGCGGATGGCGCGCGGGTGCGGAATTCGGCGGGAAGGCCGACTTCCTCCAGCAGTTCGCCGGTGCGCACGGTACGGCCCGCCTTGTCGCCGATATTGTGGACGTCAAGCGCGAGGCGCAGCGACGCACCGATCGAGCGGCGCGGGTTGAGCGAGGAGAGCGGGTTCTGCTGCACGAGCTGTATCGCTCGGCGATGCTCCTGCGTGCGCTTTGCCGGCAGCGCGTCACCCTTGAAGGTGAGGCTGCCCGCCGTCGTGCCGTAGATGCCGAGGATGATGTTGGCGATGGTCGACTTGCCCGAGCCGGATTCCCCGACGATGGCAAGGCACTCGCCCTTCTCGACAGTGAAGGAGACACCGTCGAGCGCCTTCACCGTGCGGCCGTTGACCACGAAATGCTTGGAGACGTCGGAAACGGAAAGAAGCGTGCTCACGGTAGGAGTTCCTTCTCGCTGAAGCCTTCATGGGCGACGAGCGGCGCAAGGAACTGAGCCGGGTCGTCGTCGAGATCGGGAATGCCGCCGCCGGTAATGCGCGGCACGGCCGAAAGCAGGGCGCGCGTATAGGGGTGGCGCGGGTCCTCGAAGAGCGCGGCGGTCGGGCCCTGCTCGACGATGTTGCCCTTGTAGATGACATAGACCCGGTCGGCGAATTCGCGCACCACGCCGAGATTGTGCGAGATGAAGAGCACCGAGGTCCGGTGCTTCTCGACGAGCTCGGACATTAGCCGCAGCGTCTGCGCCTGCACCGTCACGTCGAGCGCCGTGCCGGGTTCGTCGGCCAGCAGCAGCGCCGGGTTGTTGACGAGCGCCATGGCGATCATCACGCGCTGGTTCATGCCGCCCGAAAGCTGGAAGGCATAGGATTCCAGCACGCGCTCCGGCTCGTTGATGGCGACGTCCGCAAGCGCCGCTATGGCCTTGCGACGGGCGCTCTCCTCGTCAATGCCCGGCTCGGCACGCTGCAGCACTTCGCGGAACAGCGTGAAGATCGGGTAGACCGGATTCAGCGACGAGGTCGGATCCTGAAAGATCATCGACATCGCCGTGCCGCGCAGGACATGGCGCGAGGCAGGCTTCAGCGTTTCGAGGTTGATGCCCTCGAATTCCACCGTGCCGGAGATGCGGGCCGTCTTGAGTTGCTGGAGCATGCCGAGCACGATGCGCGCCGTCACCGACTTGCCGGAGCCGGACTCGCCGACAAGCGCGACACGCTCGCCTTTGTTGATGTGCAACGAGATGCCATGCAGCACGTCGATCGTGCCGGACCAGGTCCGGAAACCGAGGCGGAGGTCGTCGATCCTGAGGGTCGGGGCCGTCATTCATCCACTCCCAGGATTTCGCGCAGCGTGTCGCCGATGAGGTTGAAGCCGAAGACGGCGATCAGGATGGCAAGGCCGGGGAACACAGTGAGCCACCAGCTGTCCGGCAGGTACTTCGCGCCTTCCGCCACCATGGAGCCGAGGTCCGGGGTGGGCGGCTGCACGCCGAGGCCGAGGAAGGAGAGCGAGGAGGCGATCAGGATGACGAAGCCGAAGTCGAGCGTCATCTTGGTGATGATCGAGGGCACGCAGTTCGGCAGGATCTCGCGGAACATGATGTGCAGCCTCGAGGCGCCAATCACCTCGGCCGCCAGCACATAGCCTTCCTCCTTCTCGGAGCGGGCGATGTTGTAGACGAGGCGCGTGTACCAGGGCCACCACATGGCGGTGACCGCGATCATGCCATTGGTGAGCGTCGGCTCGAGCAGACCCATGATGGACATGGCGAGCACCAGCGGCGGGATCGACAGGAAGACGTCGGTGAGCCGCATCAGCATATATTCCGTCCAGCCGCTGAGATAGCCGGCGGAAAGGCCAATGGCGACGCCGATCGGCACCGCTATGCCCAGCACGACGATGCCGAGCACCAGGGAGATGCGGTAGGCATAGACGATACGGGTGAAGAGATCGCGGCCCACGAGATCCGTGCCGAAGATGTTCGGCCAGTGTGGCGGCTGGTTGAAGTTGGAGAAGTCCACCACGGCGCCGGCATGTTCGGGGAAAGGCGTGATGAAATCGGCGAAGACGGCCGATAACACGACGATCCCGACGAGGATGAGGCCGATCAGCGACAGCGGATTGCCGGCGAGGATGACGAGGGTCTTTCTCATGATGCCCTCTGCGAAAGCCGGATGCGGGGATTGATGACGGTGACGAGGAGGTCGACCAGCAGGTTGACGACGAGGAACATCAGGGCGATCACCAGACCGGTCCCGACGATCGCGTTGAGGTCCTTCCTCAGGATGACGGAGACGCCGTAGCGCGACAGGCCGGGCCAGGCGAACACGGCCTCGACGAGAAAGGCGTTACCGAGCATCGACGCCACGTCGAGCCCGATTATGGTCAGCGACGGGATCAGCGAGGGCCGGAAGGCATAGCGGTTGGCGATGCGCCCTGCGGGAAAGCCGTAGGCCTCCGCCATCTCAATATAGGGCTTCTGATATGTCTCGACCATGTTCGAGCGGATGAGCCGGGCGGCCTGTCCGATGCCCGACAGGGCAAGCGCAAACGCCGGCAGCACGATGTGCCAGGCGACATCCGCGAGGGCGTGGAGGTTTCCGGCCAGGAGCGTATCGATCAGCAGGAAGCCGGTAACCCGCTCGACCGTGATACTGTCCGACAGCTGCCCGGCGATGGGAAAGATCGGGAAGAAATAGGCAAAGACGAGCATGAGGATCACGGCGCACACGAAGCTAGGCAACGAGACCGTGAACAGCGTCAAGACGCGCATGGCGTGGTCGAAGGCCGTATCCCGGTAGCGGGCCGACAGAATCCCGAGGGGGACACCGATCAGGATCATCATCAGCGCCGATACGAAGACGAGCTCCAGCGTGGCGGGCAGGAACTGGACGATATCGGCCATCACGGGGCGGTTCGTATAGAGCGACACGCCGAGATCGCCATGCGCCAAGTCACGAAGGAAATAACCGTATTGGGCGAGGAACGGCTGGTCGAGATGCAGCTTCTGCTGGAGCATCGCGACCGCCTCGGGGGTGGCGCGGGGCCCAAGGGCGATTCTTGCCGGGTCGCCGGGAATGACCCGTGCGATGGCAAACATCAGGAACGAGACGCCGATCAACACGACGAGCGTGGTCAACGCCCTCTTCGCGAAAGCGCGGAGGAATGACATCTAGGTGACCTTGTTAAAGAAGAGGCGCCGGCGGTAGGCTCGCTACCGCACTGGACGCTTTTCACACCGGACGAATGCCCTCCCCGCGCCTCTCCGGCGCGGGAACGGTACAATCTGTATCCGGGCTAGTCCTTCATTTCCATCAGGCGGAAAGCGAAGCCGTAACCAGGGACCGAGAAGCGCTTGGCGTCGTCCGACAGCGCCGGCACGGTAACCCTGTTGCTCGCCGCGAAGACCGGGACGTAGTCGTGGGCGAAGATCGAAGGTGCGATTTCCTTCAGGTGGAGGCTGAGCGCCTGGTAGATCTTTTCACGCTCCGCAATGTCGCCCGCCTGACGGCCCTGTTCTAGCAGCTCGTCCACCTTTTCGTCCTTAAGGTATTCCGGCGACTGCCATGAACCGCCCATCTTGGACTGGTACTGGCCGTAGAGGAGCGTGTCGGTGTCACCCGTGACGTTGTCGATGTACTGCTGCGATATGGACGGCGTGGTCTCGGGATTGGACACCTGCTCCTGGAACAGAGCGAACGGCACCTTCACGATCTCGGACTTGAAACCGAGCTCGGAGAAGTTCGCCTGCATCAGGAGCGCAAATCGTTCCTCGAGCGGCACTTCGCCGATCCAGGAGAGCTCGATGGTCGTATCGGCGGGGTCGTACTTGCACTTCGCCAGATGTTCCCGCGCCTTATCCATGTCGCGCGCCTGCGCCTGGTCTGTCGGCAGGGCACCCAGCATGCCGGCCGGGATTGGGCCGGTCGAGACCGCTGCCTGCGATATGGTGTCGGTGATCGCCACCATCTTGCGCGCCACGTCGTAGTCGAAGGCATAGGACACGGCGAGGCGGCACTCAACGTCGTCGAAGGGCGCCTTGGCGGTGTTCATCTTGATATAGAAGCCATTCGTGCCGGGCTCCGTAAGAAGTTGCGCGCCTTCGGCAGCGAGCGATTTCAGCACTTCGGGCGGCAGCCAGGACGAGGAGATATCGTGCTCGCCCTTGGAAATCATGGCGCGAACGCTTGCGGCATCCAGACCGTAGCGGAAGAACACCTTGTCGGGCGCGGCCGCCGCGATCGGCAGGAAATAGGCCGTGTTCTTGGCCATCACGGTCTGTTCCTGCGGATTGTGGGAGACCACGCTGTAAGCGCCGGTGCCAGCGGAATGCGTGGCAAGATAGGCCTGCCCCCAGTCTTTCATTTCGCCATCACCGTCAGCCAGGTTGGCCATGACGAGCTTCTTGTCAACAATAGGAAGGCGTGTGAGCGCCCCGATGAAGGGGGTATACTCTGATTTCAGAGTGAAGCGGACGGTCTGCCCATCGACCGCTTCTGCGCTCTCCACCACGTCGAACAAATAGGATAGGCCGGAACCGAGCGCTTTCATGCGATCGAGCGAGAACACGACATCGTCCGCCGTCAGCGTGTTTCCACTCTGGAACTTCACATCCGGGCGCAGCTTGAAGGTAAAAGCCGCGCCATCCTGCATCCAGGATTCGGCAAGGAAGGGATCGTAGCCCGGCACACCCTGCTTGCCGACGACAAGCGTGTCGTAGATGTTGAACATCAGGATGCCGTCGGCATAGTCGGACGCCTTTGCCGGGTCCAGTTCACCGACCGGAACCTCGTCGAGGCGCAGGACGGTTTCCGCCGATGCGGCACCGTTCAGGAACATTCCAATCGCAGCGGTCGCGATCGCATGGCGAAGCAGTTTTTTCATTTCAGTTCCCTTGAGTTCGTTATTCTTGGATGGATCGGCTATTGGCGGTTGCCCGCGCGGTCGGCAGCCCTGGTGACGACGAAGCGGGCCGCATTCAAATCGGGTCTGCGCTCTTCGCCGAAGATGTCGATTGTGCAGGTCTGCATGATCGTTGCGGTTTCGAGCGTATGGTTCCAGGTCGCGTGGCGCAGGATCGAGGGGAAATGCGCAGAGTCGCCGACCTCGAGAACGACGACCTCGCCTTCGACTTCGACCGTTATCGCGCCGGCCAGCACGAAATAGAATTCTTCGCCGTCATGCGATGTCGGCTCGCTGCGGTAGCCCGGCGGCTCGTACGAGATCATGCAGAGCAGCTTGTGCCCCGGGAACGACGAGGTGAGCCGCTCATAGGTGACGGCGGCGCCGGGATCCGCCGCCAGCCCGAAGGCCATGCGCTCGGTATTGGCCTGCAGAGAGCGGACCGAAAGCGTCTCCTTGAAGAAATCGGAGATCTCCATCGACAGGACAGAGCAAATCGAGCCGAGCGACACCAGGGACGGATAGGCCTTGCCGCGCTCGATCTGCGAGAGGAACCCGACCGAGAGGCCCGTGCCGCTCGCCACCTGCTGCAACGTCAGGCCAAGCAGCTTCCGGCGGCGGCGCAAACGCTCGCCCAGCGAGGGGATTTGCTGTTGCGTCGCATCGATGCTGGGGAGCTTTTGAGGCACAGGCACGCTTTCATGAAATTATTCTGTAATCTCAATCTGCGCACGTTTATTTCGTTCGTCAATCGATTTTTTTACAAATACCTCAATTCTGCGAGGCAGGTGAGGACGGCGTCATCCCTCACGTCGGTATTTTCTTCAGGCCACACCACGCCGCAATGAAGACGGCGATAATCTTCGTCGTCTCGACCATGCTCGCGAGGTCCGCACGCTCGGCGGGGCTGTGGCTTCCTGTCCCCCGCGGGCCGTAGCACAAGGCAGGAATTCCATAGTATAGGTCGTACTGGCGCGTATCGCTTGTCGCCGTTTCGGACGTTCTGACGAGCGCGGCTCCCAGGATATCCTCGTGAACCTTGGCAAGAACAGCCTCGGCGTCGCTCCCAGGCTCGAAGACATGGCCATCGGCCTGGAAGCCAATCCAGGAGACCTCCGGGATACGCGCCGCGTCGATACCCTCGGCACAGGAACGAACGGCCTGCGTCACACGCGCCCGGACAGATTCGAGGCTATGGCCGGGAAGGACACTCAACCGGCATTCTATCTCGCACCACGCCGGAACAGAGCCGAGCCAGTCGCCGCCATTAATCTTCCCGACGCTGCACCTGACCGGATTCTCGATATGGCTGAACCAAGGATGACTTTTTGCCTCCTCGTTGAACTCGGTGGTCAGTTGCTTCAGCGCCTCGATATATTCGTAGGCCAAGAGGATCGCATTGGCGTTGTCGCGCGCACTCAGCACATGTACTGGAGCGCCAAGAATCCGTAATCGGAACCAGACTGAGCCGAGTTCGGCGCGGCAGAGGGTATTGTCCGATGATTCCGGGATCAGGCACGCATCGGCACGATAACCGCGCACCAGCGTGGAGAGCGCGCCGTTGCCCGTGCACTCCTCCTCGCTCACCGTTTCGACATAGACATCGGCGTCAGGCCGATATCCGATATCTTTCAGTGCATCGAGCGCAAAGACCATCGCGGTTACGCCGACCTTCATGTCGTTCGCACCACGGCCGTACATGAAGCCCTCGACAATTCGCGGCTCGAAGGGAGAATGCTCCCAGAGCTCCAGCGCACCGGGTGGCACGACATCGATATGCCCCTGCAGGATAAGGCTCCGACCGGCGGGTTCAGACGCCTTACAGGTTGCAACCACCTGCACTGCCTTGGAATAATCTGCACCGACTACGGGCGAGAAGCCGGGCAAGCCCTCGATTGCCACCTCGTCGAGAGTGTAACGGTCTACCGTCCATTCGCGACTTTGGAATTCCCCGGCCAGCCATTCCTGGCATTCCGCCTCGTTGCCACGGGTCGATGGGAACATGACGAGCCGCCGCAGCCATTGAACCTGCTTTTCGGCATTGGTTTCGACGGCTTTGAAAATCTGGTCTTGGATTTCTCTAGAAATGGGACGGACCGACATATGTATGAAACCTATCGTGAAGTCGTGATTCAGCGCTGCTTTCCAAAACGATGAAGTCGACGCTTCGCGTATTGACGTTAGGCAACGGTGATGAGGCTGTATCTTTCCGCGTAGTTCCTTTCTGTCAAAAATATGTTACCGACGGACAATCGGCTTGAAAAAGGAATACTTTGTCAACAAAGGAATCAGGCCGTGCTTTATAACTGAGGTGTTGGCTTCATTCGCCCCATACGGAGCGATATACCCTCATCCAGTTTTGTCCCATGACTTTCTCCGTATCCTCACGCGAGAAACCGCGCTTAAGAAGTTGTTCCGTCAAGTTTGCATACTTGGCTGGCGTCTCCAAGCCAGCTGGCGAATAGTATGGCGGCTCTGGGTAGGAGGCAGTTGACCACGTCCCCTCTTCCAGCAGTTCGGCATACACTCGTCTGGCGTAATCATCGTCGCAAAATGGCGACTGAACATCTGAATGATCGAGGCCTATTCCGACATGGTCGATGCCTACGAGATCGGCGATGTAGGCAATGTGGTCAATGAACCTGTACAGTGACGGTCGGGCTTCGTTGGAAATGAAGCTGGGAAAGGTCACTGCTCCAACAAGCCCCCCCCGACGCGGCGACTTCTTTGATGACCGTGTCAGATACATTGCGAGGAGACGGATGCAGTGCCTTGGCGTTCGCATGAGTGACAACCACCGGTGCCGTAGAGATTTTGATCGCATCGAGAGTCGTCCGCTCGCCCGTATGAGAGCAGTCAACGATAATCCCGACGTCATTCATGCGTTTGATCATACGCATCCCGAGGCGGCTTAGCCCTGAATCACAGAGTTCTTCGCAGCCATCGCCGATACGGTTCTTCGTGTTGTAGGCTAGTTGGATAACGCCGATGCCAAGAGCCTTATAAGCATCCAGCAAATCCAACTTGTCTTCCAACGGATCGGCCCCCTGGAAGTGTAGAATGATGCCGAGTTTTCCTTCTCGCTTCGCATTAACGATATCGGCGGCTGTACGCACAAGCAACAGATCGTCACGCCCGTTGATTGCCCTGAGCCACCGACCGATCTTCCGCAGGGTTATGCCAGCAGGCTCGATGGATGCGACAGTCGGGGCAACAGCAGTGAGGCCACCTCGCTTGCACAGTTCGAGATTGCTCATGTCATCAATCACCGGGCAGCAGGCATCGATAACAATGGCCTGTTCATGAATGAGGTTTGCGTCATATACCATGTTCAATGTCTCTTTATATCGATCAGGTTGCAAGATGAGGATCCTGCTGGGGATTGCGGGCATTCCATTTGCTGATGCCTGGAACCGAAGAAAGGAGTTGCTTCGTGTAGCCGTGTTTCGGGTCAACTAGTATCTGCTCGACGGCTCCCGTCTCAACGATCTTCCCGTGCCGCATAACGATCAATCGATCGCAGATTTCGGCAGCCACGCGGAGATCATGCGTAATGAAGAGCAAGGTCAGAGAGAGCTCCTGCTTCAGCTTCTTCATCAATTCAAGGATCTGAGCCTGCACTGAAACGTCGAGCGCAGACACCATCTCGTCAGCAACGATCAGAGAAGGCATCATTGCTAATGCCCGCGCGAGGCCAATGCGCTGCCTCTGCCCACCGGAAAACCCACGGGGGAACCGGCCCGCAGCAGATTGGTCTAGCCCGACGAGGCCAAGAAGCTCTTTCACATGTGCGCGCGCCTCTGAGCGGGATTTGCCTTTTGTAATTGCGGCTTCGGCTATGATCGACCCTACCTTCCGTCGCGGATTGAGGGAGCTGAACGGGTCTTGGAATACCATTTGCATATTCTGGCGCAGCGTTCGCAACGCGCGAGTAGAGGCCGTCCTGACATCCTTCCCCTCGAAGAGGATTTCGCCCTGGTCTGCCTCAACCAACCGGACAAGGCATCGGCCCAGCGTGGATTTCCCTGAGCCGGACTCGCCGATAATGCCTACAGTCTCGCCGCGTGCGACATCGAAGCTTACGTCGTCCAGTGCCTTCGTTGCCGCCAAGCCTCTTCCGTAGTGCTTGCGAAGGCCCCGGACCGACAGGATGGTCTCCTTCCCGGCGGGAAATGCCAGTCTTGATGTGTAGTCACGACCGGGAACCGCTGCGAGGAGGCGTTTGGTGTATTCGTGCCGGGGATGACGCAGCACGTCATCGGCGGAGCCTTGCTCAACCGCGGCCCCCCTGTGCATGACAATGATCCGGTCAGCGATATCGGCCACAACCCCGAAATCATGGGTGATAAAGATCAAACCGGTCCCGTGTCTGCTTTGAAGTTCCTTCAGCAGACGTAGTATTTGAGCCTGGGTGGTTACATCGAGAGCGGTTGTCGGCTCATCGGCGATCACGACGGATGGCACCATGGCAATCGCCATGCCAATCATAACACGCTGGCGCTGACCGCCCGACAACTCGTGCGGCAGCGCATTGTAGGTACGCTCGGGATCGTGAAGGCCCACTTCCTGGAGAATATCGAAGACTCTAGCACGGTTCGCCGGCCGCCGGCCGACTTTTGCCTCTAACGTTTCCTCAATCTGCCTACCGCAGGTTAGCAGGGGATTTAGCGCCGTCATAGGCTCTTGGAAGATCATTCCTATTCCAGCACCCCGCACTGAGTTCATATCGCGCTCGCTTAAGGTCAGTAGGTTCCGTCCATTGAACAGAACCTCTCCTGTCGATACCCTTAGCGAAGGGGGAAGCAGCCTCGATGCAGCGTAACCGGTCACCGATTTTCCGGAGCCCGACTCACCGACGATACAGAGGGTCTCCCCGGCATTTAGGTTGAGATTCATATCACTGACCGCGAATGCACGGTCACCGCCAGGGGGCAATTGTGAGAGCGGCGGTGCAAAAGTCGGCCACGGTAGCGGCGGCATAATGCTGCTGCGGGCGGAGTAAAATCCGGCCACCTATCTTCCTTCTGCAATGATCGCAGGAGGGACAGGGGATCTACACCGTGGAACTATATCTGAAGGTTCGTCTGGCTGTTTCGGAAGGGATGACGCAGCGTCAGGCGGCGAAGCATTTCAACATATCGCGCGACAGCGTGGCGAAGATGGTGTCGTATTCGACGCCACCCGGTTACCAGCGGCGATCACCGATCCGGCGTCCGAAGCTGGATGCGTTTGTTTCGACGATCGAGCATTGGCTCGACGAGGACCTGAAGGTGCCGCGCAAGCAGCGGCATACGGCCAGGCGGGTATTTGACCGCCTGCGCGACGAGTGCGGGTTCACCGGCGGCTACACGATCATCAAGGACTACATGCGCGAGCGGGATCAGCGCCGGCAGGAAGTGTTCGTGCCACTTGCCCATCCGCCGGGCCACGCGCAGGCCGATTTCGGCGAGGCGATGGTGGTGATCGGTGGTATAGAGCAGAAGGCGCGCTTCTTCGTGCTGGATCTTCCGCATAGTGATGGCTGCTATGTTCGGGCCTATCCGGCGGCGGTGGCCGAGGCCTGGGTGGACGGTCACATCCATGGATTTGCCTTCTTCGGGGGCGTGCCGCAGTCGATCGTCTACGACAACGACCGTTGCCTGGTCGCAAAGATCCTGCCCGACGGTACACGCAAGCGGGCGGTGTTGTTCAGCGGCTTCCTGTCCCACTACCTGATCCGGGATCGCTATGGGCGGCCGGGAAAGGGCAATGACAAAGGGAATGTCGAGGGCCTTGTGGGCTACGCCCGGCGCAACTTCATGGTGCCGATCCCGCAGTTTGCGACATGGGATGCGTTCAACGCCTTTCTGGAGGAGCAGTGCCGCAAACGCCAGCGCGACAGGCTGCGCGGCGAGAGCGAGACGATCGGCGAGCGCCTGCAGCGGGATCTGGCGGCCATGCGTCCATTGCCGACATCACCCTTCGATGCCTGCGATCAGGCCAGCACCAGCGTAACGGCCCAGTCCCTGGTGCGCTACAAGACCAACGACTATTCCGTGCCGGTCGCCTACGGTCATCAGGACGTCTGGGTGCGGGGCTATGTCGACGAGGTGGTGATCGGCTGCCGTGGCGAGATCATTGCTCGCCATCCGCGGTGCTGGGATCGGGAAGACGTCGTCTTCGACCCTATCCACTACCTGCCGCTGATCGAGCAGAAGATCAATTCCCTGGATCAGGCCGCCCCTCTGCAAGGCTGGGACCTGCCGGAAGAGTTCGCTACGCTGCGCCGGCTGATGGAAGGCCGCATGGCCAAGCATGGTCGGCGGGAATACGTTCAGGTTCTGCGCCTGCTGGAGAGCTTCGAGCTCGCCGACCTGCATGCGGCGGTGAAGCAGGCAATCCAGCTCGGCGCAATCGGATTCGATGCGGTCAAGCATCTGATCCTGTGCCGGGTCGAGCGACGGCCACCTCGACTGGACCTGGCGATCTATCCCTACCTGCCGAGGCCCGGCGGATGCTCGGGCCTTTCGTTTCTCATCGGGCCTCGCGGCCATTGAAGAACACGCTCCGACGAGCAGCGGCGGGTGTGGCTCAAGGGCACCGTTTCGAGCGCCAGCGACCTTCCTGGTCTTGGACCAATCGCCAGCGCCGCGCGTCGACCTCCGTGCCCCTAGCTGCCTTTGGGCGCAGGGAACAACGGCTCGAGGAGCGATTGCGCGATGGCTTCGAGATCATCCAACCGGCCGATCGGTGTTGAGGTCGTCCTGCTGCGGGTGATGATCTGGAAGTCGGCATATTTGACTTTCAGCGTCGCCGTCCGCCCATGGAGACCCTTGGCCTCGCAATGGCGCCAGACCTTGGCGGCAAGCGGTGTGATTTCGGCACGGGCGGCGGCGAGATCGACGATATCGACCGTGAAGGTGCCCGCATCCGCGAAATCGTCGCGCGATGCACATTCGACCTTAAAGAGTTGCAATACCAATATCCGGAAGAGGCGATCCTCCCCGGTCTCGATCCCCAACAGTCGCTGGTTAAGTTCACCTGGGAGGGAGCCGCCAACCGTTATCCTGAAGGCGTGCCGGACAAGGTGCGGAAATCGCTGCGCGACGAACTCAACCTGATCCGGAAGATGAACTACGCGCCCTATTTCCTGACGGTGTTCTAGATCGTCCGCTATGGTCCTTTCGTCGTCCATGTTGGCGATCAATGGAAAAATCCAGCGAGGGGGCGACGTCGTGCATCTCGTCGCGCAGCGGCTGTTCGACCTATCGGAGAATCTCGATCAACTCGGTGAGCGGGGGGATCCGTTCGCATTTCGAATCTTCTGGGTGAGCAGAGTTTGCAATTCTGTTCGAGACATGTCTCTCTGCGCATGATCAAATGGGTGCATTTGGAGCCTCGAGCATTTGAAAAAGCCGCAAAAGAACTTTGTCGTTGAGTACAAGGGAGTGCGTCGGAAACCTACGTCGCAATCCAACTCGATCTGGGGAAGCGTGGATTTGCGCCGGTTCGCCGAGGATGACGGCGGGGTGGAAGCAGTTGGATCTGGCGGACTTTGCCTTGATTCAGATGCATCGATGCAGGAGGTATTGCGAGTACCTGTAACAGCAAATCTGCAGCAAGAGACAATACCAATATTGGCACTGGAGGAACAGATGGCCGAAGAAACGAGCATGAATGAACAGGCGCCCGGCGAACCGGAAACCGCGTTGCCAACGGCGCCTGAAGTCAAGAGGCGTGGTCCGCGCGCCAAGAAGGCGGCGCTGGAACTTGTGACCTCTGAGGCTTCGGTTGACGCGCCTGTTGTTAAGAAAGCACGGGCGAAAAGGGGTAGCAAGAACACTACTGCCGAGGTGAAGCCATCTGGTCGCCGCGGTGGACGCAAAGCCAAAACTGCGAACGAGGCGATTGTTGAAGCCGCCACGCAGACTGTTTCGCCTGTCGCAGTTGCTGGTGAGGAGATGGCGGATCTGCTTCAGCTCGAGCAGGAAAATCAACGCCTACGGAAGCTGCTTGCAGAAAAGCTGCGTGAGGAAAACGCCGGTCTTCGCAAGCGACTCGGTCTTGATTGATCTTATGTCGAAAACTGGCCTTATGACAGACCCACCGCCCCTTTGAGCGCAAGACTGCTCGACAGCTGACAACGGACATCTTCGTTTTCTCTGCCCAACGATTGCGGGAGCGTACGACAAGACGGGAGTTGAAAAGCGATGGCAAAGTCGCCCTGGAAACTTCTCACCAGATTCCTGTCTCGCGGAAAAGCTGCGGATCAGCAAGACGCTGGCCAAGCCGGACTTACCGAGGTTGCCAACGAGAGTGAGGAGTCTGGAACGACCTCGACCGCTGTCGAAGCCTCGATACGAAGTGAGTCCGAACCTGAACCGAAGCCATCCGCCGGGTCGCAAGGGGGCAAGGTTGACGCCGGGGATAGTCAGGAACGACCGCCGTCAAGGCCAGCAAATGAGCCCGATATTAGTCAGGCTACCTCTGCACTGGCCACGGATCGCGCTGTGCTCGTCATAGGTGCTGAACGGCAAAATCCGCAAGATAGGTTCCAACCAGCAACACGAAGGAAAGGAAAGGCGCAAACGCCAGCTCGTAGGATAGATGTGGAGCGGGCGACCGTTCTTGCAGAGCAAGCAGCGCCAAATGAGCCCGATCCAATTCGGTCATTAGACAAAGAGATCCAAGAACTTCGGTCCCAACTGGTGGTGAAGCTGCGGCTTCAAAATGATCAACTCCGGCATATGCTCAGGCGTTTTGAACCGAAGTAAGTCTCTTCTCAATACGGTTTGCTGCAAGTCCTAGCCCGCCTTCAAAGAATGGTCTCAAGAACCTTGTAATCCGCTACAATGGCCCCGAGGCCGTTATTCAGCAACAATAAGATGCTGGAATGAGAGATCGGCACTGTCACCACCTTCTCGATATTGGTTACAGTCCATTCCATCTCCGAATCCGCGGCTAAATCGTCACGCATAGCCTGCACTGCACGTTTTGCCTCCTCGCGATCGGCGAAATAGATATCTCGCAGTCCGGTCGGTTTCCAGCGTTCATCGCGCGGAACAGCGGCGTCGGAATAAGTATAGAACGCGTAGGCGAGCCCTTCAGCCAACGGTTTCTCCCTGAAGCAGTTTCGGCGGTGCGCCCCCGCCGTCCAATGCTCATTGACCCCGTGATCGGGGAGTTGGAAACCGTGTGAAACGGCCCTGAGCTTTTAGTTCGGAGAACCTGGACATGGCTACAGGCTCCTACGTTTTAGTCGCGCTACCGCCTTACCCGGCAAAAGCCCTTATCATCTCCGGCGCAAGTTATCCAATCGGGGAAAAGATATGAGCACTTCATTTGACTATTATGTGGGCCTCGACGTTTCCCAGAAGACCACGTCGATTTGCGTAATCGATCCGCTTGGCAAGAAACTCTGCGAAGGGAAAAGCCCGACCCGCCCGGAGGACATTCGGGGTTGGCTCCGAAATCGCATCGAGGACGGGAAAGCTCTGAAGATCGGTCTTGAAGCAGGCAACATGAGCAGCTGGCTCTATAGCGGCCTCACCAAAATGGGGTTGGACGTCGTTTGCATGGAGACCTTTCAGGCACATCGGTTTCTCGCCACCTACCGGAACTAAACCGACAAGAATGATGCGCGCGGACTGGCCCAACTCGTGCGGATGGGAGGAGAGAATTTTCTCAAGGTCGTCACCATACGCTCGCAGGCATCTCAGGAAACCAGAGTGCTCCTTGCGATGCGGGACCACCTGGTCAGCCAGAAGGTCAGCCTGGAAAATCACATCACCGGCGTTCTCAAGCCATTTGGCGTGGTCGTCGAGCGTGGCAACGTGACGGCAGAGGTTTTTTACAAGCGAACATTGGAAGGCCTCGCCGAGGCCGAACGCAACGGTGTCCAGGTCCGCTCATATGTACTGCCATCGCTGCATCTCTATATGGAAGCTTGCGAGAAAATCGCACCGCTCACGGAGAAGATCCACTCGATCGCCGCCGGTATCGAGATGGTGCGTCGCTTCATGGATATCCCAGGGATCGGTCCGGTAACCGCGCTATCCTTCTACGCCGCGGTCGACAAGGCTCGCACCCACGGCTGGTGGATGCCTGTTCAATCGACCGGAACGAATCCGCCGCTCTCGGCATTTCTCCGCCACACGATATTGGCTTGCCGCCCCGCCACCGTAGCGGGGCGTCTTTTTGGAGCCGGACAGGAGATCCGCCATGAATGTCAGAATACCTCCCCCCCGCAACAGCCGATAAACGATCACGATGTTGCGCTGGAATGCGAGCAGGCGATTGACGGCGTAGTGCGCGAACTTGTCGATCACGCCATCGTCGCCGGCTGGCCGCCCGAGGCGGCATTTGAGGCGCTCAAGCGCGCCGCCGATCGTCAGGCAATGGCCTACCACGAGAATCCCGATCCGGCAGACGACCCGGCCGAAGCTCGCCCGCCGACCGGCTTCTCGCTGGCCCCTTCTAATGGCCGTCGAGGCCTACCACGGGTGCTCCGAACGGCATGAGCATCGATGAAGATCGCGACCTACAACGTCAAAGGGATCAACGGGCGCCTCAGGATAATGCTTCAGTGTTCGATGTGGCCGCGATTTCCAAGAGCGGCTGATCACGCCTTCCGGTCGAGATCTGCATGGTCGAGGCCGAAGTGATCGAGCACAAGCTGCAGATTGCGCCGGTTGGATTTAAAATAGACGTCGAAGACGTCGCCCAGAACCGGGACGCTTCCTGCCACCGTATCGAAGCCCACATTGACAAGCATCTTGAAGAGCTTCTCCTTCGGCACCCCGAGCCGACGCGCCTCGTTGACGATGAAGAGGCTGACCGCGGCGGCGCCGAAATCGCCAATGCCTGGGATAAGGCCAAGAACGGAGTCAGCACCGAGCGAGACGCCCGTGCCGGGAATTCGCAGCGCCGTATCCATCAATCTCGCAAGCCGCGTATCCGGCGAAGACGCATCAAGTGCTCGATCGGAATGCCATGCTTCATACCAGATCGAGGCTCCCTGCCCTGTCTCGCACTCATGCCAAGGCCTTCTGCTTGCCAAGCCGTTTGATGGCCTGCTCCAGCGGACGCTGGCCGTCGCAGTAGTCCTCCCAGGCTGTCGATTTCGCCAACAGCGCCGGCACGGTCCGGACGTTGAAGCGCTTCGGATCGAGGTCGGCTTTGACCTGCGTCCAGGTCAGCGGCATCGACACGGTGGCGCCGGCATCCGGCCAGAGCGGTTTGTCTGGATTGGAGAGGAGCACACCCATGACCTCGGCTTTCGCGCCCTTGCGGCGGCCGGGTTTGGCCTTTGCGGCGACCGTGGGCTCTGGGGTCTCGGTCCTTGCAGGCGAAGCCGGCTTCTCGGCCTCGACCTCGGCCGCTGGCTTATCCTCCCGCAGCCCCTTGAACGCGGCCTGTCGCACGAGGCCGTCCGCGGTCCAGCCGGCGAATTCGATCTCGGCGACGAGCTCGGGCTTCAGCCAGACGACCTCCCTTTCCTTCTTCGGCGCGCCGATCCCGGTGAAGGGGGACTTTTCCGTTTCGACCGCTCTCAGCTTCGGCAACAGGGTCTCGACTTTCTTGGCGCCGTAGCCCGTGCCGACGCGGCCGACATAGACGAAGTGATCGCCGCGGTTGACGCCGACCAGCAGCGAGCGAAACTTGCCGTTCGTCTTGGCATAGCCGCCGATCACGACCTCATGTCCGGCGCGGCATTTTGATTTCGCCCAGGTCTCGGTGCGGCCGGATTTGTACGGCGCATCCGCCTGCTTCGACACAATGCCTTCCAGGGAGAGCTTGCAGGCGGAGCGCAGCACCGCGTCGCCGCCGGTTTCGAAATGCTCGACGAAGCGCAGATGCGGGTCTTCGGTGGCATCGTCCATGAGATCCTGCAGCCGCGATTTCCGCTCGTTCAGAGGCTTCTCCCGCAGATCATCGCCGCCATCAAACAGCAGGTCGAAGGCGAAATAGACCAGGTTGCCGGTGTTCTTCTCCGACAGTGCCGCCTGCAGCGCAGCAAAGTCCGGAGCACCATTGTCGTCGAGGGCGCAAATCTCACCGTCGATGATGCAGTCGGGAAGCGACGTGGCTGCGTCCGCGATCTCCGGGTACTTAGCCGTCCAGTCCAGACCTTTACGGGTCTTCAGCGTGACCTTACCATTCCCAACCCGCATCTGGATGCGATAGCCGTCGAACTTGATCTCGTGCAGCCAATTGTTGCCGGCGGGCGGCCGCTCGAGCGTTTCGCAGAGCTGCGGCGGGATGAAGTCAGGCAGATCGGAAGCTTTAGACGTCGCAACCTTTTTGCCGGGCCGGTCTTTCTTGCGCTCGTCGGCGGCAAGCCCAAGTCTTGCTATCCCAGACGGCATCCGCCTCGACATCGCCGCTGCCCATCATGAACGGCTTCGGCTTGCGGCCCTTGCCGGCGGCGATCTGCACCATGGTGCGCCCGGAGGCGACGGAGGTCAGGTTCTCGTCGAGGACGGCCGCGCCGTTCTCCTCAACGGAATGATCGTCATGGTGCTTGATCAGCAGCCAGTTGGTGCGCTTGCCGCCATCGCGGTCGTGGCGCATCCGAACCAGCACGAAGCTGCCGTGCAGGCGCTTGCCGTGTAGCGTAAACTTCAAATCGCCCTTCTTCAGCGCCTCTTCCGGCGACTTGTTGCCCTCCGGCTCCCAGTAGCCTCGGTCCCACAGCATCACCGTGCCGCCGCCGTATTGGCCTTTCGGGATCGTGCCCTCGAAGTCACCATAGTCGAGCGGGTGGTCTTCCACCTCGACCGCGAGCCGCTTGTCGCCCGGATCGAGCGACGGCCCCTTGGTCACCGCCCAGGACTTGAACACGCCGTCGAGTTCGAGGCGCAGATCGTAATGGAGCCGCGTGGCATCGTGTGTCTGGATGATGAAGCCCAGCCGGTTTGAGGGTTTGACCTCCGTCGAACCGCTCGGCTCCTGCGTCTGCTTGAAATCCCGCTTCTTCTTGTAGGTTGAGAGCTTGTCAGCCGCCATCATCGACCTCGTTCGATTTCGCATTGCCGATCCCGACAGAAGGTCAGGCAACGTCGAGACGAAAACCCCGCGCGAAGGATTCTTGTTCCCGCCGCGTCGCGCATGTCAGGTTGTGAGTATTTCGCGTGGCGAATATGCTCGCCGTCGGCGCAATGCCTCTCAGCTTACGAGGATTTTCATGGCAACGGGTACGGTCAAGTTTTTCAATCAGGACAAGGGTTTCGGGTTCATCACGCCCGATGATGGCGAGCAGGATGTTTTTGTCCATGTCTCCGGCGTGATCTCGGGTGGGCCACTGCGCGATGGTTCGAAGGTCAGCTATGACCTCGGCCAGGACCGCAAGACTGGCAAGTCGAAGGCGGAAAACGTTCGCGCGATCTGATCGGCACGGACCAAGGGCGGCGGCTAGCCGATGCCGCCGCCAAGCAGTTCAAAGGTTCGCGGATCCGGTTCGCCGGCGAAGAAGCGCTGAAGGGCGAGCCGAAACCTATCCTCCGTCGTGCCTGCGGCCTCGTTGAACAGGGTCATTGACGAGCGGAATTTAAGATCGTCGGGGGATCCGAAAATATCATGGGCGGAGCGCTCGGATACTCCGAGCACCGCGTCGACCGCCTGCGCCAGTCGTTCAGCAAGCAAGGGATGGAGAAGATAGGCCCGCGCCTCTTCGATTGAGCCGATCCCGTAAAAGTCCGCAGTGGGAGATCTGCCGAGCGCGCGCAGCTGCGGAAAGACGAACCACATCCAATGGGTTTGCTTACGGCCGGCTCTCAGCTCGGCAAGGACCGTATCGAAGACGAGGTCCTGCGCAGCGACGAAGCGGGAAAGATCAAACGGATCATCCTCTACCATCGATCGCCGCCTTGATGTTGCTGTTAGATCGGGGCAGCCGCCAGCAGCACCGCGACCGGCACAGTGATAGCCGACAGACTTATCGCCAAGGCTGTCGCAAGCCTGATGATGCGGGCGCGCCGCGCTCGCCGGGAATCCCATTCATACGCCATACAAGTCGTCCCTCCGGCCGCAAAGAAAGCATGGGCAATGGAGAGAGTCCATCCTCGACACAAGATGCGCGAACATCGTCAACACTCACCATTGCAAAGCGGCCGGCACCTCCCATCTTTTCGGATGGAGGTCACGGAGAAGTGCAATGAAACGGTTTTTCGAAGACATCGCACCTGACGATGGCATTGAAATCATCAGCCCGCCTGACAGGAAGGCAGTTTCCCGGTGCGCCGTGATCTGCCTCTGTTGCCAGCGGTCCGACCAGTCGATGGACGACGACGGGTGCGGCATTTGCGATACATGCCTGGGGACGCCCGCTCGCGCGACCGACCATCCGGATGGGCTTGAATTTCCCGGTGCGTTCTCCCATCTATCGTTCACCACCCGTAATCGATGACTGCCTGCAGCGATGGTGCTCTGTCGCACGTTAGTGGTCGTCCGGGTCAGAAGGGCGCTCCCCGAAAGGGTCGAGCGCCCTTCGTATTTCGGGCACATCTCCGAGCGGCCTCTTTTCGCGCCGCCTTTTCGCTTGCGCGATTTGACTTCGCGTCCTGCCGCACCAGATCAGCACCGTTCGCCCGTGACAAGCGGGTGAACTGGGGAGGTCCGGACAGCCCCCGCTGTATCGGATCTCCCTGACGCATAAGAGATGACGCAGGAAACGAAATGCCTCTCAGCAGGAAGAATGGCGCATCGGCGCCGAAGGAACCCGAGCTGTTCTGGCCAATGCAGCCGACCGGGGGAGGGAACTACAATTGGCGTCTACTTCTATGTTCGCACACTGCAATCCTTCGACCAGGCTTGTTCGGGTCGGTCGAAGGGCGATCGGTCGCTATCCAGGTCCGTCACGCGTGATCGTTGGGTTGAACGCGACGATTGCGACGCCACAGCCTGCCGCAGGCAAGATCGTGCTCTACTATCACAACCGTCCGGAAGATCTAGTCACAGTCGACTCCCCGTCACGAATGCAGCCCGGTATTGACGACGAAGACGGTCGACGAACACCTTCTACCCCCGACAAGACACGTTGCACTCCCGCTCGGTCGCGTGCCCATGGCATGACGGTCCCTACCATGAGCAGCAAATTCGGCGATTGTTCTGGTACTACCTGAGATAACCACCAAGCAGCATGCTCATGCCGGCTATCACAAGAAAAGTCAGCAGTATCAAAGTAAAGGTCGCAGCCAGCGTTGTAACTTGATCGGAGGCTGCATCACGCACCGGCTGCGTTCTGCCGGACCCGCGCGGCAGCGTCGCTAAGCCGCTCCCGTGCGAGACCGCCCATCTGTGCTGCCCTGGCTATTCCCGCGCATAGCGCATCGAGATGCGGGCCACCGCCGACAAGGAGCAGATCAGCGCCGGCATTGAGGGAGGCGACGGCCGTCTCCAGCAGCGAACGGCCGCGGAGGGTAGCGCGTGCATCGAGGTCGTCACTGACGATTAGGCCCTTGAAACCGAAGTCCTTTCGCAACATCGCCATGACCGCCGGCGAGGTGCTCGCGGCATTGTGAGTATCGATTGCGGCGACGGGTGCCGGCCCGGTCATGATGGCCCTCGTGCCCGCGTTGATCGCCGCCGTAAAGGGAAGCGCGTTGTGGAGAATGTGCTCAAGCGATGACGACAGTGCAACATCGACAAGCGCCGGATCTTCGGCAAGATCGTTGAAACCGGGGAAATGCTTCGTCACCGCTGTGACGCCGGCCGCCTGGACACCCTTCACGAAAGCCGCGACAAGGCGTGCCACGGACTGCGGATCGCCGCCCATCGTACGGGCACGAAGCCAGGGGTTCTGGCCCTCGATGATATCGGCGATGGGCGCCAGGAACATCGAAACGCCAAGGTTTCGCGCCGCCGCCGCCGTGATCCGGCAGCGCTCTGCAAGTGCTTCGTCGGCCAGCCCCTGCGCTTCATCCAGGGAGGGAAATGCCGGGACAAGACCGTCAAGACGCTGGATACCACCGAGCTCCTGGTCCACGGCGACGATCAGTTGAGGCGCAATTGTCTTCAGGCCGCGATGCAGGCATGAAAGCCTTCAGGCGTCTCTGCGGCCAGCCGCTCCGGCGACATGGCGCGGGCAACATATTCCGCCCGGCCTTCACCAATCAGCACGGAGCAGCCGCCCCGCTCAAGAAAAGGAATCATGACATCGGCGATGTCAAGTGTATCGAAGGCAGGCAGAACCACCGCCCTTGCGTCCTGATCGATTGTATAGGCCATCATTGTCTCCATATTCCGTCAAACCGTTTCCACATCGACCCCAACGTCACGGATCGCCTTGAGGACCGCGGTGTGCTTGCTGCTGGTGAAGAGCGTGGAAACCACCGATATCGGCGCCACTTCATAAGTTGCCGTCTGGCCGAGCTTGTCGGCAGGGGCCAGAAGCAAAGTCTTGGTGGCAGCACGGATCATCGCCGACTTGAGCAGGGCATCCTCGTAGTCGTCAGCGCGCAATGTCAGGTCATCCGCAACGCCGCAGGTACCGAGAACGCAGTAATCGACACGAAGGGCGCGGACCGCATCGACCGCGGCGACGCCCGTCGCACTGCGTGTCAATCGACCGAGGCGACCGCCAAGCATGATCACCTCGACACGCGGATTATCGAGCGCCGCAGCGGCGACATCGACGGCGGTCGTGATGATGCGCAGCGAAAGCGTCGGTGGAAGAGCGCGCACAAAACGCACGACCGTCGTGCTGGAATCCACCAGCAGCGTCGCGCCGTCAGGAATGGAAGCCGCAGCAGCACTACCAATTGCCTGCTTTTCCTCTGCGTGGAGCGTTTCGCGGCGATGAAAGTCGAGTGCCGGCGTGACGAGCCGTGCAGCACCGCCGTGAAAGCGCTGCACGAGGCCGGCATCCGAGAGGTCGCGCAGGTCGCGGCGGATCGAATCCTCGGATACGCCAAATTCCTGCGCCAGACTGGCGGCAAGCACCCGCCCCTCGACATTGACCCTTTCCAGAATGACGGCCTGCCGCTCGTCGGGAGAGAGCGACGCCAATATTCTTCCGTCCGCACTCACCCCGTCGCCTCCGTCTCGCGCGCCAAAAGGCCGAGCGATGTCAGGCGTTCTTCCAGCGCTTCGGCGCTGCTAAAATGCTCCGTGTGAAAACCCAATGCCGCCGCAGTGGCGATGTTTGCGGCATTGTCATCAATGAAAAGGCACTGTTCCGCACGAACCCCTGCCCGTTCCAGGAAGCGGTTGAAGATAGTCGCATGCGGCTTGACGAGTTTTTCCGTGCCGGAGACGACCAGGACGTCGAACGCCCCCAAAAATGGGAAGATTTCCTTTGCGCGCGGAAAGGTCTCGGCCGACCAGTTGGAGATCGCATGCACGGGAACGCCACCGGCCTTCAATCGCCCGAGCAGCGCCGCCGTCCCCGCGATCTCGCCGCCGAGCATTTCGTGCCAACGCAGCCAATAGGCCTCGATCAAATCGGCCTGTTCGGGGTATCGCACAACGAGATCGGCAATGCCTTCCGCGAAGGGGCGACCGGCGTCGAACTGCTCGTTCCAGGCGCCAGTGCAGATATCGGCAAGAAACGCTGCGACTGCTGCGTCATCGGGAAGAAGCTTGCGGTAGAGATAGGCGGGATTCCAGTCGACCAATACCCCACCGATGTCGAAGACTACGATGTTCGGATTCACATTTTTGCCCTTTCGTGCGTTTTGTTAATCACGTTGATGCACGAATTGGCAAATATACGCAATAATGCGCATCGCATATTTGCTGCTCAGGTTCGTAAAAAATCAGCGGCGCGTTCACCGATCATGATGCAGACGGAATTGGGATTGCCGGAAATCAACGTTGGCATGACCGAGGCATCGGCGATCCGAAGACGCTCGACGCCATGCACACGAAGCTTCGGATCGACTACAGCCATGTCATCACGGCCCATCCGGCAGGTTCCTGCAGGATGGAGGGCGGCATGTGCGTCCTTGACGCAGAAGGCGCGGATTTCGTCACGGCTGCGAAGCGCCGGCCCCGGCGTATGACGCGCCGCCACGAACTTTGCTATGGCCGACTGCGCCATGATGTCGAGCGCTGCCATCGTTCCGTCGGTGATCGCTTCGAGATCGTAGGCATCGGAAAAGTATCGTGGCGCAACACGCGGATTCGCTGCCGGATCGGCGCTGAAAAGCTTGGCCCCGCCGCTCGAGCATGGGGTCCCCAGAATATCAGGTTCTTTAAAGCAAGCGCCGACACGCGCTGTCCTGATGTCTACAGGGGCCTGGTCGACTTGCCCAAAGCCGAGCAGAGCGAACGGACAGCGGCAAATCTCAGGCGGTAGCTACCATTGCTGCGGATCACCGACTCCTCGTCTACCTCGAAGCGCTTCTTGGACACCGCTGAATTACATCGACGCGCAATGCAGGTCATTGACCTCTGCAAGGGAGACAATGTGCGTTTGGTTATCGACCTCTGGCACGCATGCATGTCCGAAGACACGCCGGAGAGAAGTGCCCGTCGCGACTAATATCATCTGCGATGTGAATCTCTGCGCCCCACTCCCCTATGGCGGCGAAACATCAAAGGCAGTAGTTCTGCGGGATGTACTCAGCGGAAAGCCTGTTCTCGATTTGAAAAGGTAGGCCGAAGAGGTGAAACCGACCGGGTACCAATGATGGTGGCGTTGCGAGATATCGCGCACGCATTAACACTCGGAAAACAGCTTCGGGATTACCGGGGAACTCAAGAAACTTATGGAGAAGTGGCTTTACCGTAAAATGCAGAAATCTTTTCCGTCAACCTATCCGCACCCAGTCCCCGATCAATGAAGCACCTGTGAGAGGAACTCCCGCAGCCGCAGCTCTTTGGGATTGTCGAAGAACTGCTCCGGCGTGTTCTGTTCCACGATTATGCCATGATCCATGAATATTACCCGATCCGCGACAGAGCGGGCAAAGCCCATCTCATGAGTCACGCAGACCATAGTCATTCCGTCAGACGCTAGTTCGCCCATGACATCCAGTACTTCCTTGACCATTTCCGGGTCGAGCGCCGATGTCGGCTCGTCGAACAGCATGATCTTCGGGCGCATGGACAGGCTGCGAGCAATCGCCACGCGTTGCTGCTGACCACCCGAAAGCTGGCCGGGATACTTCTTCGCTTGATCGGCGATGCGAACACGGCGCAACAGCTCCATCGCGACCGCCTCCGCCTCATCCTGCTTTTTCCCTCCGACCAACTTCTGAGCAAGCGTGCAGTTATCTAGCACCGTGAGATGAGGGAACAGATTGAACTGCTGGAACACCATGCCAACCGATTTGCGGATTTCCGCGATGTTGCGAACGTCGTCGTTCAGTTCCACCCCGAGGACATTGATGGATCCTGCCTGATGGGATTCCAGATGGTTGATGCATCGGATCATTGTTGACTTGCCTGAGCCGGAAGGACCGCAGACGACCAGCTTTTCGCCAAGCCCAACCGTCAGGCTGACATCCTTCAGGACGTGGAAATCGCTGTAGAACTTGTCGATATTTTTCAATTCGATTGCTGTATTTTGCATGGCAATTTCCCCTAAGAATGCTGAATCACGGTTTGAAAGGGTTACTCTCGGCCTTTTGAAAAGATGTAGGCATGCTCCAGCCTCTTGCTCCATTTGCCCATGGCGAAACAGAAGACGAAGTAGATCACCGCGATGAACACGTAGACCTCGATAAAATGCGTCCGCCAGAGCGGGTCGGCCAGAGCCTGCCGGGCCGTCATAAGGAGCTCGCTGATGGAAACGATCGCGACGAGCGAGGTGTCCTTGAGCACACTGATGAAGGTGTTGATCGTCGGAGCAATCACCGTCGTCATCGCCTGCGGAAGTACGATCCGGGTGTAGGCCTCGAACCGCGAGATGCCGAGCGCTTCGCAAGCTTCGAACTGCCCCTTCGGAACGGTCTGCAAACCGGCGCGGACGACCTCTGCTAGATAGGCTGCCGTGAACAGGATGATGGCGACCTGGGCGCGGATCATGGCGTTGATATTCCAGCTTGCGGGCAGCAGCAGCGGAAGAATGAACGTCGCCATGAAGAGGATCGTGATCAGCGGCACACCGCGGACAACCTCGATGTAGGTGGTCGCGAACCACCGGACGACTGGCTTCGACGACAGCCTTGCACAGGCAAGCAGGATGCCAATCGGGAACGCAAATCCGATACCGAATACGGAGAGCATGATGGTGATCGGCAATCCGCCCCATTGCGTCCAAGGCACGGGAGATAGTCCCGCGACCCCGCCGCCCATCAACACGAAGAACAGGATCGGGGAATAGAT